>Ga0308163_10000089_pt1 | contig 273866 bp, 238 predicted proteins | sample PhyTR1_FD_201037 | JGI IMG/M metagenome (GOLD analysis project Ga0308163, IMG submission 201037) | Phyllosphere microbial communities from UC Gill Tract Community Farm, Albany, California, United States - DLSLT.R1 | ecosystem: Host-associated > Plants > Phyllosphere > Unclassified | place...
ACGGAGTATCATCGACTAAAAACACCTCTTTTTTTATGAAATTTTGCCTGTTCTGATTCAGGTTCATCAATAAATTAATTACTGAGTAACTGTTGCTGTTTCAACTGTTGAACTCCTACGGAGTTCTGATTGATGATGCTTGATTCTTTTTTCTACACAGACTATATACTCCTACGGAGTATTATAGCGTACATATAAAGGGTAAGAATGTTTTTTTGATCTGTAGTCTATTTAAATGATGATATATCAATCATAATCTCACATCAATAGCGCCGCGCTTCAGCACCGGTATAAATAAAGAGGTAAAAAAACCTCGGGAAAAATGTAAGATTAGTTTTGGCTAAAGCTTTACATTATTTATATGGTAAAATATAGACTTAAAACCCCCCTCATCCTGATATGATGAAATGTTGCCTGTTCCGAGGCAGGTTCATTGAACAAATTAATTACTGATTGACTATTGTTGTTCAATTGTTGAACTCCTAAGGAGTTCTGATTAATGGTGCTTGAATCTTTTTTCTGCACGATCATACTCCTACGGAGTCTATAGGCTAAAACCTATCCTCCCTCTGATATGAAATTTTGCCTGTTCTGATAAAGGTTCATCAATAAATTAATTACTGATTAACTGTTGCTGTTTCAATTGTTGAATTCCTCTGGAGTTCTGATTAATGGTGTACGATTCTTTTTTCTATATAGATCATACTCTTACGGAGTATTTTATCGTATATATGAAGGAAAGATTACTAATTGACTATTGCTGTTTCAAGTGTTGAACTCCTACGGAGTTCTGACGGTGGATGATTCTTTTTCTACACAGATTATACTCCTACGGAACATTTAGCGTATAAGATTACTGATTGGCTATTGCTATTGAAGTGTTGAACTCCTGCGGAGTTCTGATTGATGATGCTTGATTCTTTTTTCCTACGCAGATTATACTCCTACGGAGTATTTTAGCGTATATATAAAGGGGAAGATTACTGATTGGCTATTACTGTTCAACTGTTGAACTCCTGCGGAGTTCTGATTAATGGTGCTTGATTCTTCTTTTCTACACGATTATACTCCTACGCAGTATTAAGCGTATTTATAAAGATGAATAGTAATCTTGAACACTAAATGATTATAAAAAAACCGTATTGAAAAGTGGTCTTTTAGAATGTTGGGAGTGAAACACGATTGCAGGCACTACTTTCACAGCCCAGATTGAACGGCATGTTTGAGCTCTTTTTGTATGAAGGGACTAAGCCTAGGCACAAAAAAGCGAGTAGTGAAAGCTGGATAAGCTGCAAAAAAAATAAGTTCAGATTTGTAATTGATGTTGAATTAACCATTTGCTACTCAGTAGTTAGGAGGTGTACAGACTGCAGGACAAATGTAATTCAAAAGAATTTGTAAACTTTACAGACTTGAATAGCATGAGAATGTATTCAGTAAGTAAGAATATCTTTTGAAATAAACATTTTGCGACCCTTTAGGATATTTGTTTGTATCTTTTTGTGGAAGTCCATTCAGTTGATTTTTACCACGCTTGAAGAGTACTTACTACCCGCTTGCATATTGATACGAAAAACAATATGAAGCCTGTGGGAATAAAAAAGGAGGAGTACTGAAGTAAAAAATCTCACGCTCTAAGCATGAGATTATGGTTGTTGAAAATTATATATACCACTTCTATCAAAAATCGTGCTAAAAATTGTTTTTATCAGAAAATATTTACTAAATTCGTAGAATACGTTATTATAAATCACAGTAGATATGCTAAAACAACATTTACAGCTTAAATTAGGACAAAAACTTGCCCCTCAGCAAATCCAACTGATGAAGCTTATTCAACTTCACACTCTGGAGTTTGAGGAAGAACTGGAAAGAGAGCTGGAGGAGAATCCTGCACTTGAAGTTGCTAAAGAAGAGCCTAAAGAGGATGAATATTCTTCTCTGGACGATTCATACGAAACAGAAGGTACAGAAAGCATCGAAACTGATTTTGATGTGAATGATTATATTTATGATGACGAACCGAATTACAAGACAGCTTCCAGTAATTACTCCGCTGACGACGAGGATTTTGATAATGAAAGTCTGTTAACAGAAGGACAGTCTTTATATGATTATCTGATGGAGCAGATCAACCTTATCAACATTCCACAAGATGATCTGAAAATCGCAGAATATATCATCGGGAACCTTGATACAGATGGTTATCTGAGACGAGAGGTAAAGTCTATTGTTGATGATCTGGCGTTTTCGCAGGGAATTTACACTTCTGTAGATAAGGTAGAAGATATTTTGGAAAATTATGTTCAGAAATTGGATCCTTCAGGCGTAGGAGCAAGAGGTCTCCAGGAATGTCTTTTGTTGCAGATTGAAAAGAAAGTGAGTGCCAATAAGGCTGTTTCCCTGGCAGCAAATATTCTGAGATTCCAGTTTGATGCTTTAACGAATAAACATTACAACAAGATTATTCAGAAGTATGATATCGAGGAAGAAGATCTGAAAGATGCTTTGGAAGAAATTTCAAAATTATCCCCTAAAGTGGGTGGCAATTTTGATACACAAACCATTACGATCAATCAGGAAATTATTCCGGACTTTGTAATTTCCGTGAAAGACGGAGTCGTAATTCCAATGCTTAATAGCAAAAATGCGCCTACACTCAGAGTTTCTGAGGAATATAAAGATATTCTTACCACCTATTCTCACGATAAAAATTCATCCGAACACAAGCAGGCTGCATTATTTATTAAGCAAAAACTGGATGCTGCAAAATGGTATATTGATGCGATTAATCAGCGTCAGAATACTTTGTTGCAAACCATCAATGCCATTGTAAAATTCCAGCATAATTATTTCATTACAGGAGACGAAAAGTCTTTGCGGCCTATGATCCTCAAGGATATTGCAGATATTACAGGTTTTGATATTTCTACGATATCCAGAGTAGTAAAAAGTAAATATGCAGATACACCAAACGGGATTCTTTATCTTAAAGATCTGTTTTCCGATAGTTTAACCAATGACGATGGTGAGGAAGTTTCTACCAAGGAGATCAAAATGCATCTTCAGGAGGTCATCAGTAAAGAAAATAAGAGAAAACCGCTTACCGATGATGCCTTGGTGGTGATCCTGAAAGAGCAGGGCTATAACATCGCCAGACGTACGATTGCCAAGTACAGAGAGCAGCTTAATATTCCTGTCGCAAGACTCAGAAAAGAATTATAAAACAGAAAGCATTTCAATTTGAAATGCTTTTTTTATGTTAAAAATCTGAATACCTTATTTTTCCTGAGAATCTATTTCTTTAAGCTGAGCAAGATTCTTATCCAGCCTTTTGATAAGAATTCCGTAGACCAGTCTGTAATACGCCCAGATCAACACCACACAGAGAACAGTACTGATGATAAAGCTGACGATAAAAGCGACAATTGATGAATCTGCAAGGGTGGTATTTTGATTTTGAATAGCATAAATACCAAAAATCGTAAGAGCAGAAGTAAAAACCACTACAATTAAAATATTGATCAGAATAAATGCATTGACCGTCTTTTTAAATTTTATAATCCGCGAGATAAATTCTTTCAGATCTTCTTCAATCTTTATTTTACGGTAATTCTGATAAAATTTAACCACAAAATAGCCGGTGATCAATAAGGTAAATGTTTTGATAACCAAATAAATATTATCAAAAATACTTTGAAGCTGAGCATTCTGTTTAACGCCCAATTTTTGCAGCGAGCTAAGAAAAGTATTAGATTCTTTGTTCTGCAGGATATAAAAAAGTCCGAAAGCTGTAAAAAGTACAAATTCAACCACGCTGATCCAGAATATATATTTCACGTAATTGCGCGATTTTTTATTCAGCATCTGAAGGATTTCATCATGGTCATATTTATTCTGAACAGGCTGTTCCTGCCAAGTTTTCTTAAAGCTATCTAAATCAAATTCAGGCATTTCTTTCCATTTTTTCTTTAAGTACTTTTTTTAATCTATTCATTTTTACCCGTGCATTCACTTCGGTAATCCCCAGGTTTTCAGCAATATCCTTATACGGAAGATCATCCAGATACATCATCACGATCGCGCGTTCTACATTGGGAAGTGTTTTTATAACAGTGTAAAGCAGAGAAATCTGCTGTTGCTTATCGTCATCATCTTCTATGAAATCTCTGTGATTGATATCCAGCTCGTTTGTTGGCAGGCTCTTACTTTTTTTTCTGAAAAGTGTAATTGCAGTGTTAAGAGCAACACGATACATCCATGTGGATATTTTTGAATTTCCTTTAAAAGAATCGTAACTTCTCCACAGCTGCAAAACAATCTCCTGAAACAGATCTTCTTCATCTTCAAGAGAATTGGTATATAGCCGCGACACCTTAATAATCAAACCTTGATTATCTTTTATCAGCTGGGCAAATTCTTTCTCTTTTGGAATCAAAACACGATATAAGTGGCACGAAGATAATAATATAATGTAACAATTTAACAATTTAAAACTGTAACAACTAAAATTTATTTGGAATTTCTTTAATTGGTAAATTGTTAGACCGATACATTGTTAGATTTAATTATCTTTGCAATCACGAGAAAATCGGCCTGTTGATTCTTACTTCGGTAAGGGTAGGAAAGTCCGGACACCATAGAGCAGCAAAGCGGATAACATCCGTCATCCGTGAGGATAGGACAAGTGCAACAGAAAGCAGGTACAGTTCGGCTGTAGTGAAACCAGGTAAACTCTTTGCGGTGCAATGATAAGTATATCGGTTCTTTTCAGCAATGAAAATAGGGGCGGCTCGTCCTGAAAGCCGAGGGGTAATCAGCTCAAGTTTTGCAGCAATGTAAAACGCAGATAAATAACAGGCACTTTTCAGGAAGTACAAAATCCGGCTTATAGATTTTCTCGTGATTTTTGTTCAAGCTGGAAGTCAGAAGATTGAAGTTGGAAGTTTCAATACAAAGTTTTTAACTCCCATCTTCCTACTCCGATCTTCCATTCTATTTATTCACTTTCCAATTGTTTTTTAGCATTATCTAATTCCAATTTATCTTCCTCTGAAAGCTTAGGATATTGTAAATCCATTTTCTCCAAAGTATCGATGATGATCTGGATGGCAGAAAGTCTCGCAAACCATTTGTTGTCCGCAGGAATTACGTACCAAGGTGCTTCATCCTTAGATGTTTCGCTAATGGCAGTTTCATAGCATTTCATATATTCATCAAAAAGCGCTCTTTCAGGAAGATCGGCTGCAGAAAACTTCCAGTTTTTTTCCTGCTCGTTGATTCTGTCAAGAAGTCTTTTCTTCTGCTCATCTTTTGAAACATTGAGGAAAATCTTGACGATAGTCGTTCCGTTTTGAGCCAGATGTTTTTCGAAATTTCTGATGCTTTCGTATCTGTTTTCCCAGAATTGATCATCAAAATCATCTACAGAATCCCAGGTTTTTTCACTCAAATTATATTCAGGATGTACTTTACAGACCAAAACACTTTCGTAATGAGAGCGGTTAAAAATTCCGATCATTCCTTTTTGCGGTAAAGCAAGATAATGTCTCCATAAAAAATCATGCGAGTATTCTTTCGAGCTTGGTGTTTTAAAGCTGGTTACATGGCAACCCTGAGGATTTACCCCTCCGAATACGTGTTCTATCAGGCTGTCTTTTCCGGCTGCATCCATTGCCTGAAGAACGACCAAAAGAGATTTGCTTCCATCCGCATACAGTTTTTCCTGCAGCTCACGAAGTTTTTCTTTTTCCTGAATAAGCATTTGAATCCCTTCTTCCTTCGTCAGTTTTCCGTTGTATTCCGTAAAAGCTTTTTTTATTGAAAATTTATTTTTGATGATAAAGTCATCTGAAAAATTATCTGCCATAGTCATGTGTTTGTTTTAGTTGACCTATCTAAGTTACACTAAAAACTTGTAATCTGGCAACAAAAAAACCGCCTCATCAGAGACGGTTGTGTATTATTTTATAAAAATACTAGCCTTTCGCAGCAACTTTTTTAGCTGCTTTAGCCGCTTTTTTATCAGCTTTAGCTTTAGCCTTCAACTCTTCAGGAGTTAATGGTTTTGGATCAGGAGCATTTGGGTTCACATCACCTTTAATGTAAATTACACTTCTGCTGTTTACAGGGTCGTTAGAAAATACTTCAATCATTTTATTGAAAGCTCCCGGATTCGCCGTAGCATATCCTACTTTAATTTTAGCAGATTTGCCTGGAGCGATAGGATCCTGGCTGAATTCTGGAGTTGTACATCCGCAAGAAGCTTTTACATTTGAAAGAATCAAAGGTTTGTCTCCGGTATTGGTTACCGTAAAAAATCTTGTTCCGTCTGAGCTTGGTTTGATCGTACCGTAATCAAAAGTAGTTTTGTCGAATGTAATGGTTTGTGCAGAAGCCAAAGCAATAGTTCCGAATAATGCAATTCCTGCAAATAATGTTTTCATAAGTAGATATTTATTAAATTGTAAGTCTTATGTTATCGCCTGTTTTTCCTTGTTCTTTGTTGACAAGCTGGTTTTTGGCAATTTCATATTCTTGAATGTTAATATGTTTATTAGATAAATTTTGAGAAACAAAGTTAAAAATTATTTTAATTAATGCTTACATTTTTTTACTTTAAACTATTTTTGCAGATTATAAGATACAGAAACCAGAATTTATGCAAATTTCAGAAAAATATAATCCACAAGATACAGAACAGAAATGGTATAACTATTGGCTGGAAAACAAGTTTTTCCATTCAGAACCCAACGACAAGCCACCCTATACAGTGGTCATTCCACCGCCCAATGTCACCGGAATTCTTCACATGGGGCATATGTTGAATAATACCATTCAGGATGTTTTGGTACGCCGTGCGAGAATGCAGGGTTTCAATGCTTGTTGGGTTCCCGGTACAGATCACGCCTCAATTGCTACCGAGGCGAAAGTAGTTGCTAAATTAAAATCTGAAGGAATCAATAAATCTGATCTTACGCGTGAAGAGTTTTTGAAACACGCCTGGGAATGGACGGATAAATACGGCGGAACAATTCTTGAGCAGCTGAAAAAACTAGGCTGTTCTTGCGACTGGGACAGAACCCGTTTTACACTCGAAGATAAAATGTCTCAGCAGGTTATTAAAAGTTTTGTTGATTTATACAACAAAGGTCTTATCTACAGAGGATACAGAATGGTAAACTGGGATCCCGAAGCAAAAACCAATATTTCTGATGAAGAAGTAATCTTTAAAGAGCAAAACGGAAAATTATATTATTTAAAATATAAGATAGAAGGTACCGAAGAATTTCTTTCTGTGGCTACTACGCGTCCTGAAACTATTTTTGGGGATACGGCCGTTTGCATCAACCCGAATGATGAGAGATATGCTCATCTGAAAGGTAAAAATGTAATAGTACCGATTGTTAACAGAGTAATTCCTATCATAGAAGATGAATATGTGGATATTGAGTTTGGAACAGGAGCATTGAAAATTACGCCTGCTCATGACGTAAATGACTACGAAATAGGGCAAAAACATCATCTTCAGATGATAGATTCTCTGGATGATGACGGAAATCTGAACGATCACGGATTGCATTATGCCGGGAAAAACAGATTCGAGGTAAGAAAGCAGATCGCTAAAGAATTAGAAGAAAAAGATCTTTTGCTGAAAGCGGAAGATTATATGAATAAAGTAGGAACTTCTGAAAGAACGGGTGCAGTTATTGAGCCTAAAGTTTCTGTTCAGTGGTTTTTAAAGATGTCTGAAATTGCAAAACCTGCTTTGGATGTTGTGATGGAGGACGAAGTAAAATTCTATCCGGAAAAATTCAAAAATACGTACAAACACTGGATGGATAACATCCGTGACTGGAATATCTCACGCCAACTTTGGTGGGGACAGCAAATTCCTGCGTTCTATTATGGTGACGGAGAAAATGATTTTGTAGTTGCAGAAAGCATCGAAGAAGCTTTACATTTAGCGAAAGAAAAAACAAACAACCAGCAACTAACAACAGACAACCTAAAACAGGACGAAGACGCTCTTGATACTTGGTTCTCATCATGGTTGTGGCCAATGTCTGTGTTTGATGGTTTGCTGGATCCCGATAACAAAGACATTAATTATTATTACCCGACTTCAGACTTGGTAACAGGTCCGGATATTATTTTCTTCTGGGTGGCAAGAATGATTATGGCCGGGTTAGAATTTAAAGGTAAAGTTCCTTTTAAAAATGTTTATTTCACAGGAATTGTAAGAGATAAGCAGAGAAGAAAAATGTCTAAGCAGTTAGGAAATTCACCGGATCCTATTGATTTGATTTCTCAGTACGGTGCAGATGGTGTACGTGTTGGAAGTTTATTGAGTTCGGCAGCAGGAAACGATTTGCTTTTTGATGAAGATTTAATGGTGCAGGGAAGAAATTTCATGACCAAAATATGGAACGCTTTCCGTTTGATACAAAACTGGAATAAAGAAGAAAAACCGCTTATCGCTTCCGATAAAGAAGCAATAGATTGGTTTGGTCATCAGTTGAATAAAACTATTATTGAGATTGATCAGCAATTTGAGAAATTCAGAATTTCTGATGCGCTGCATTTACTGTATAAATTAATCTGGGACGATTTCTGCGGTTGGTATCTTGAAGCAATCAAACCCAATTATGGTGAAGGAATTTCTAAAGAAGTATATGATCAGACGATTATTTACTTCGAAGAATTGATGAAACTCCTGCATCCGTTTATGCCGTTTTTATCCGAAGAACTATGGCAGTTGATTGCGGAGAGAACACCTGAAAATGCGTTGGTTATTGCTCAGCAGAAAAAAGGAGAAGAATTTAGTGAAGATACAATCAAAAATTTCGAAACTGCCAAAGAATTGATTTCGGGAGTAAGAAACTATCGCCAGACGAAAGGGATATCTCCGAGAGAAGTCACAGAAGTTTACACCAATGCTGCTTATTTTGCCAACGAAGCTGTTGTGAAAAAACTGGCCAATATTTCAGACATTCATTTTGGTGAAAAGACAGATAAACCGAGTTTCACTTTCCTGGTAGGTTCTACAGAGGTTTCAATTCCTTTAAGTGAAAACTTAGATTTGGAAGAGGAAAAAAAGAAAACGGAAGAAGAAGTGAAATATCTGAAAGGTTTTTTAATTTCAGTGGACAAAAAACTGTCTAACGAAAAATTTGTTGCCAACGCAAAACCGGAAGTCGTAGAAATTGAGCGTAAAAAACAAAAAGACGCACAGGATAAAATCGCAATTTTAGAAGAAAAATTGAAAAGTTTATAATATTAAAGGTTTTTGGCTAAGGGTGAATCCCACACTTAGCCAAAATCTAAATTTTACTAGAAATTAAAATGACACACATCGAAAACATAAAAAAACTCTTCTCCAAAAACTTTGTAGAAAGTCCGTTACTGGAAAGTTTTGATGTAGGAAAAATATACCTGCCAACAGGAAAAATTGTTGCTTGCGATCCTTTGATTACGAATGATATGCAACCCTTTACGGATGTTTTTCCGAAAGGCGATTTTTCTGTTGTAGTTCACAAAGAAAGAGAAAGCAACTGTGTAGCTTATGTAGAAATTGTTTTCGGTGAGGCTGATATTATTTCCTGGAAACTGGCGACAACAGAAACTCAGAATATTAAAGATTTAGCAGAAGGTGAAGTTTTTGGTTATCCTGTGGAAAGCGGCATGGGCTGTTTTATGGATGCAGAAACTCAGGCGAGTCTTAATGCACTTGAGCAGAAACTGTATCAAAGAAAAGGAGATGATTTTATGGGAATTTATGAAGAATTCTTTCATGAGCATTTTTTCGACGAAAAAGGAGCCATTGATCAATACGCATTTCTGAAACCTTCAGAAGAACTTCCGGGAACTATTTTCGGTTTCGAAACCGGCTACGGAGAAGGGTTCTACGCAAGCTATGTAGGATATGACCAAAATAATCATCCCGTAAAGATTGTTACTGAATTTATTGAGATATTAGTGAACTAAAATTGCTTACATTTAAAGATAAGTTTTTTTAACGATAACCACTAAGAATATACAATATGAATTTTTCCTCAGAATCTCCAAAAATAGTTGTTGTAGGTAGTTGCTCATTGGATTTGGTTTTATATACCGAGAGAATTCCGTGTTCCAACGGAACTGTTCTGGCCACTCATTCTGAAAGTTATTTTGGAGGAAAGGGTGCAAATCAGGCAGTAGGAACAGCAAGATTGGGAGCCAACGTTTATTTTGTAGGATGCGTAGGTATGGATCCTTTGGGACAGCAGATCATGAGGAATCTGGTAAAAGAAAATGTAAATGTAAGTTTCGTATCAGAGACCGAAAAAGATTCTACAGGCACTGCGTATGTTACAAGCTCCGAAGGCAATGCATCAATAGTGGTGGTACCTGCAGCTAATAATTACGTTTCTACGCAGCAGATTGATGAAGCAGACAGATATATACACTCTGCAAATCTTATTCTTCTGCAGCTGGAAATACCGATGGATGTGATAGAATATACGGTAAAGAAAGCCAAGAAATATGGAAAACTGATCGGAATATATGCCTCACCGGGAGTAAGACTCAGCGATGAACTGATTGACAGTGCAGATTTTATCATTGTAAAAAGCACAGAATTGGCTGTGGTTTTCGGTGAAGATCAGAAAGAGATCGTTCTGAAAAAATATTTTAATAAAGTTTTTATCAGGGATAATACCAATTCTACCATTTATTTTGACGGTATTGAAATGAAATATTTCAGAAACGAAAATGATAATATGATCTACAGAATGGGAATGGGAGATGCCTTTACTTCTGGTTTTGCGGTAGCACTGTGTCATAAAAATACGATAGAAGACTGTGTGAAATTCGGGAATAGAGTCTCATCAATGGTTTCTTTGGCAAAAGGAGCACAGACAGATCTTCCGCAGCTTTCAGATTTTGCATCGTAAATTATTTACTGCATATTGAAACTTTTAAAATCAACAAAACATCCCAAAATAAATATCCACTTTTACAGTGGATATTTATTTTGATCTCATGGAAAAACTGCTTCTCCAAACCGATGATGAAATTGAGATTACAGCACATATTTTTCGACCCGAAGCAAGCAATCACAAAGTTTTGCTCATCAACTCAGCAACCGGCGTAAAACAGCAGATCTACTTCTCATTTGCCAAGTTTTTTGCGCAACAGGGATTTACCGTGCTTACCTATGATTACCGGGGAATTGGTCTTTCAAAGCCTCGAAAAATGAAAGGTTTTCAAGGTTCTATGAAGATTTGGGGAAGCCGTGATTACAAAGCTTTAACTCAGTTTATCATTGAAAATTTTTCGGGTCATCAGAAATTCTGCCTCGGACACTCTGTGGGTGCTCTCATTCTGGGAATGAACAGAGATTCTGCTATATTTGACGAATTTATTTTTGTTGGCACACAGAACGCTTTTATTGGAAACTTAAAATGGCGGACAAAAATAGAAGCTTTGCTCGGTTTTGGGATTGCTCAGCCTTTGTTTACAGAACTCTTCGGCTATTTTCCTGCTCATTGGTTCGGGCTTGGAGAAAGTCTGCCAAAAAATTGCGCTTATGACTGGAGAACCTTAATTTTGAACAGGAAATCTACCAATAGATTATTGCTTACAACTGAAGATTATTCCAAAGGTCTGAACCGTAAAGTCTTTGTACTTCACGCGGAAGATGATGAATGGTTAACTGAAAAAGGCGTAAAATCATTATTAAATGATACCTATCCGAATTTGAAACCCACATTTAGATTGATCAGAACATCTGAATCGGAAAAGAGAGAAATAGGACATGTCAATTTTTTCAGAAGTTATAATAAAAGCCTGTGGAACATCATTTTGAATGAAATTCAGTCATAAAGCGAATCTAAAAAAAATCCCATCCTTTTGAGAGTGGCGAAAAATCAAAGAATTTTTGACGGGGAGTATTTAAATAAGAATTATTAATATAAAAATTTATAAATGAACAACATCATACAAAATACGGTACAATTTGTAAAAGAGAAACTGGAAGGTGCAGAAGCAGGTCACGATTGGTTTCACATCGAGAGAGTATGGAAACTCTCAAAGAAAATAGCAAAAAAAGAAAACGGTAATCCTGAAGTCGTGGAACTGTCTGCATTGCTTCATGATATTGCAGATCCTAAATTTCATAACGGGGACGAAACTTTAGCTCTGAAGATTTCAAGGGAATTTCTTGAAAGTCAGAAGGTGAATGAAGAAATCATTCTGCAGGTTTTATTTGTCATTCAGAATATTTCTTTTAAGAACAGAGGCGAAGCCCCGAAAAATATACCTGTCGAGCTGAAAATTGTGCAGGATGCAGATCGTATTGATGCAATTGGTGCGATAGGAATTGGCAGAACTTTCAATTTTGGCGGTTTTAAGAATAATCTGATGTATCATCCGGATCTTAAACCTCAACTGAATATGTCCAAAGAAGAGTACAAAAAATCAAACGGAACCACCATCAATCATTTTTACGAAAAACTATTATTGCTGAAAGACTTGATGAATACGGAAGAAGGAAAAAAAATAGCCGAGGAAAGACATAATTTTATGCTGCATTTCCTCGACCAGTTTTTAAAAGAGTGGAATGTTGATTAAAATAAATTATATCCCAAGATTACAGAAGCGTAACCAAATTCTGCAGTTTGAGTTTCTTGTTTGTTAAGGATATTATATTTCGTATTATATCTTAGTTCAATACTGAATTTACTGTTATAATTATACCCTGCGCCAAAAGAAAAACTTTTGAATGCTTGATTGGAAGACATTTCTATCTGATCAAACACATATCCGTCATAATCAAGATCGATCGTTTTACTTTTACCAGCTTTTAAGGTAAGAACATTAACTTCTGCGTTGATAAAAAATTTAGATTTATCATTTAAATACATATAATGTCTCACACCGATTGGTAAATTGATAAAAGAATAATTTTCCATACTCATTTTATAAAGATCATTTCCAGTGGCAGCGATCATTTTTTTACTGTTGTAAGATGCGTAGGTCGGTTCGAATAAAACCGCCCACTTGTACTTGTTGAAAGGTAAAATGAGTTCTGCTTCTATACCTATTCTGTAATTTGTTTTTGAAGGGAATTCATTATTTCCGATTAAATTGGTTGTTGCAAGTGGTGAGTAAAAATTGACTCCTGGTCTAATATGCAAATTAAAAATGGGTGATTTCTCTTTTACTATATGTTGTTTTTCATCAGAATTTCCAGCAATTTGAGAATTATGAGCTTTAAACATTTTTATCAGACTGTTTTCTGCATATCTTGTTGTAGACATCATCGCTAACGTTTGAGGATCATTGTTAAAAATACTTTTTAACTGCTGAAGGTACGTGTTGTTGGTAGCGACTTTAGACTCATTGCCTTCCGGATGATATCTTTTATAAATCAAGGCTTTAATCTCCGCATTGGAAGAGTCGGAATAAAAATAGATGGCAGAATTTTTTGAACCGTGATATGAAAACAGATTTTTATCACCAGATACTATTTGCTTCAGAAATGTGCTGACTTCCTGCAGCTCCGGCTCATACTTATTTGATAAGATTGATAACTGAGATGGCGAAGTATCAATACTACCTATGTAAGAAACATATTTTGGAAAGCCATTTACTCCAAATTCTTTAATCGTTGCAGGATTGCCTTTCAATTCTTTAGATTGATTATCGGTTTTATAGATAAATTCATCGGGATTATTCACCCAGTCGATATTTTTTATCAATACTTCCTTTCTTGTGTTATCTGAGGTAATAATATACCCCTGCTCAAATTTGACCTGAGCATTTAGTAATACCGTTAAAAACAGCAGTATTACTACAGTAATTCTTTTCATAGTTATTTAATTTGACGCCAAATATACATAAATAATTATCTTTGCACTATGGGGTTTATCATGTCTATCATCTTCTTTACACAAATTATTTCACTTTTTCTTTCTAAAGTGAATGCCGGGCGCTTTGCCAAATGGGCAAAAGTCTTCAGGGTTTTCACATTGGTGTGTTCTATTTCGCTTTTTACGTATTGGTTTGTGAAAAAAAGTTCGATTGGTATTGTGAGTAATTCTGTTTCTTTGCAGGTCATCAACAAGCTTCCGCAACCGCTGGATTTCTATGTAATCAATGTTAATAATCTTGATAAAAGCGGAACATTTGAAACAAGACATATCGGAAATATTCGTCCGGAATATTACAGAATAGAACATCTTAAACTTACAAAATCAGACCAATACTGGATTGCCGGTTATTTGGGTAAAAAAAATATGGTCTATTTTTCCCAGCATGCCGTTCCCAATAAAAATATGGATCAGATTGTGGAGGCTCAAAACTACATTATACAGAGCGAGAAGCTTTCAGAGCAGGCAAAAAAGCACGTGGAAACCTACAATTTTGAAAATATGCAGAAGGGAATTTGGGTCACGCTTTGTTTTCTTCTGATGTTCCTGAATATTTCTTTATTGGTGAGAAAAAAATAATTTAAAACAAGCTCGGCATATTTTCCTGTCCCATTGTAGGAACAGTAAGATCAGTTTTCCATGCTTTATTTAAATTTTCAATAAAATAAGAAGTAAGTAGAGGTGAAGCTTTTTCAACATTTTGATGAACAAAGAAAAATACGTTTTGCAAACCCTCTTTTTTCCATTTTGTAAGATGTTTCAGCCAATCGTCTAATCTTTCGTAGTCGCTTTCATGATTAGCTCCTACATATCGTATAAATGCACTTGGCGTAGTAAGTCGCATATGAATCATATCTCTTCTTCCGGCAGTGTCTACAATGATATTGGTGATGTTGTTTTTTTCAAAAAGCTCACAGATTTTATCAAAAACTTCTTCATCCGTAAACCACTCCGTATTTCTAAGCTCAATGGCTAGAGGAACTTCTTTGGGCCATTTATTTACAAACTGTTCCAGTCTTTCATAATCTTTTGGCTTGAAGTTATCGTGAAGCTGTAAAAAAACCATTCCCAATTTTTCGTCGAAATTCAAAACTGCGGTTGCAAACTGAGTCACTACATCATCAATATTTAAAAGTCTTCTGAAATGTGAAACCGTATTGGTGATTTTCGGGAAAAACTTGAAATTGGAGGGCGTTTTTTCTTTCCATGTCAAAACCTGTTCGGAAGAGGGAAGGCTGTAAAATGTGGCATTCAGTTCTATAGAATTGAATTGTGTTGCATAATACGTAAGCTCATCCTTTGTTCCTTTGGGATAGAAACCTTTCAGATCTGTTTTGTTCCATTTTGCACAGCCAATCGATATGTTTTCCAGACCTTTTTTATTTTGCTTTAAAATTTCTTTGGTTCTGGGATGATCTTTTGGTAACGTAAAATCTATTTGCGAAGGATCTTCTACTTTTCCGAATTGCATAACTGTTGATTAGGTTTTGTATTAATAAAAATACTAAATCTAATTAGATTTAAAAAGTTTTTCTGCCGTTTTTAGATATTTAATCTCAACTTTATTTTTACCGATTCTATTGAAGGATTTTTCAGGATAAAAAGCATTAATAAGCCATTTGTTTTTGATTTTATCTTTTAATTTTTGATTGAAGTTTTCAGCATTGATTTTTTAGATTAAAGCAGATACTATTTTGCCCGATGTTGGTTCCGAAGAAATCTCAACACACTGAAGATAAACTGTTTTTAGATTCTGCAGAATGACAAAGAGACGTAATATTCAATTCGAAAAAAATGATTTTGAAATATAATTATTTATCAAGAATCTCAATTTTAAACAAACGAAAGCCCAATAAAATCTCAGTATCTTCTGTTGAGTTTATTCCTTCGTGAATGTAAAAACGGTGAGTAATCAGGCGATGCGTTTAAAACAAAAAACCGCAGAAAAATTCCACGGTTTTATATTTTCACAGCCAAAAATTTGACCTTTTAAACTTTTATTTAAGCTTCACAAGCCGAACAACTTACAAAGTTCACCATCATTTCCTTAGAAACAGACGAACTTCTTTGGTAGTATAAAGTTTTTACCCCTTTCTTCCAGGCTTCAATGTAAAGATAATTTACATCTTTTACAGGCATCGTAGACGGAATCTGTAAATTCAGAGACTGAGCCTGATCGATGTACTGTTGTCTCTGTGCAGCCTGAGAAATAATCTCCATCGGAGAAATCTCTTTAAACGTTTTGAATACTGCTTTTTCCTCGTCAGTTAATTCATTTAAATGCTGAACAGATCCATGATTTAGCATAATTGTTCTCCACGTATCTTCATTGTCAAGACCTTTTTCTTCTAGTAATTTAGCCAGATATTTATTCTTACGCATGAAGTTTCCTTTTGCCAAACCGGCTTTATAATAGTTCGATGCGAAAGGCTCAATTCCCGGAGAAGTCTGTCCCAAAATTGCTGAACTCGAAGTAGTAGGAGCGATTGCCATCACCGTGGTATTTCTCATTCCGTATCCTTTCAGAAGTTCCGGCTCGCCGTAGATATTTGCCAATTCTTTCGATGCAATATCTGCCTGTTCTCTGATATGTCTGAAAGCTCTTGCATTAAACTGAGTCGCTTCAAAACTCTCAAAAGGAATCATATTTTTCTGCAAATAAGAATGGTATCCTAAAACGCCCAAACCAAGCGCTCTGTGACGCATTGCGAAATCTCTTGCTCCTTGAAGGTAATAATTTCCTTCTGTTTTCTCGATGAATTCAGATAAAACGGCATCCAGAAAATAAATTGCCAATTGTACAGCGTTGGTATCTTTCCATTCGTCGTATAACTCCAGATTCATAGAAGACAGACAGCAGATGAAAGATTCTTCTCTTGTAGAAGGAAGCATAATTTCCGAACAAAGATTACTTGCATTAATGGTTAATCCATGATCTTTGTAAACCTGTGGTTTGTTTCTGTTCACGTTATCCGTAAAGAAAATGTAGGGAAGACCTTTTTGCTGACGGCTTTCCAATACTCTTGCCCAGATTTTACGTTTATCGGCATCACCGTCAATCATATCCTGCATCCAGTAATCAGGAACGCAAATTCCTGTAAATAAATTCTGAATCGGACTTCCGATGTCTTTAATTGATAAAAATTCTTCTATATCACCGTGATCAACATCAAGATAGGCTGCAAAAGCACCTCTTCTTACGCCACCTTGAGAAACCACATCCATAGAAGTATCAAACAACTTCATAAACGAAACCGCTCCTGAAGATTTTCCGTTATCGGTTACCGCAGTTCCTCTGTTACGAAGTTCCCCGAAATATCCGGAAGTTCCGCCTCCGATTTTTGTCTGCATAATGACTTCACCCATTTTGTGGGTAATTCCTTCAATGCTGTCCGGAATGTGAACATTGAAACAAGAGATTGGAAGACCTCTCTGCGTTCCCATATTCGCCCAGACAGGAGAAGAAAAACTGATCCATCCTTTCATGATCATTTCCTTGAAAGCAGGCTGCAGTTCGGGTTTGTATAGTTTTTTTGCTGCTGCAGTGGTAATTCTGTCGATTGCACCATCCACAGTTTCCCCTTTCAGAAGGTAACCTCTGTTCAGCATTTGCTCAGATTCTTCATTGAGCCACCAGATATTGTTGTTTTGTTCTTCCATTTTTTATATTGTAAAATGCAAAATGCATTGTTTTTTTTATTTTTTTTAGGAGCAGAAATGTCTGTTTTCTCCTCACTTTTCTGCCTGCTTTCCGCTGTATCTTTTTTGTTTAAAACAAAAAAGGATGTCGCTGCAATCAGGGCTAAAACTACGTTTTGTTTTTCCTTACTTCTGAATCTCGTTATTGACTATTTAAAGTAAAACAGTCTTTTTTAAGTTCTTTCTTTTTCTTTATCAACCTTGTCAGGTTTAGAACCCTGACAAGGTTTTGCGCAAAAATCCCTTTTAAGTTTTGACTAAAGCCAAACGAATTTCTTTTCTTTTGAAAACGGGCTAAAGCCCGTTTCTTTTGATGTCCCGGCCAAACCTCATAGGTTTTCAAAACCTATGAGGTTTTTTTTAATAGCCCGTTTTTCTGGTCAGCATTACAAGATCAATGATGTATGTTTTGGAAGACGCAACTTGACGTCTCTACTACTCACTGTTCTGACGCTCGCTTCGCTCGCGCCCCGACTTGAACGGAGCTCTTTTTGTTATTGCGATTCACCGGCCGTTCAGCAGATTACTTCACTGTGTTCGCAATGACAAAAAAGCGGGAGTGGAAGGCGGAAATTGGCGCCCTAATAATATGCATTACAAACGATCCCGTCAAAAATTAAAATTGTTGCCAACCATTCAAAGAAGGGGAGTTTTTAAAACAAATCATTTGCCGTAATGCTCTTGTCATGTTTTGTATAATCAACGGGTCTTTTGGCAAAGAAATCGTCCATAGAGTTGGCGAATACTTCCTCCTCAAACCAAACCATTGGTCGGTACTGTTCCGGGGAAACGTTGTATCTTGTTGTCATGTTGATTTTCTTTAAGCTGTCGTCAACACGGTATTTCATAAAGTTTAAAAGATCTTCTTTGGTAAAGAAATCAAATTCGCCCAATTCGAAAATCCAGTCGATGATTTCGCCTTCCAGCTCGATGGATTGGTCTACCAGAGTATAAATATCTTCAATATCAGAATCAGTTAAAAGACCGGGCTGTTCTTCACGGATTTTGTTGATGAGGTAAATTCCTGCATTGGCGTGAATCTGCTCATCGATGGAAGTCCATGCGATAATGTTAGAAACATTTTTCATGTATCCTTTGAATCTTGTGAAAGAAAGAATAATTGCAAATTGTGAGAAAAGCGAAACGTTTTCTATCAAAATACTGAAAAGCAAAAGAGAAGATACGTATTCCTTCGGGGTTGTAGAGTTGGCGTGTTTTAAGACGTTGGATAAGAAATCGATTCTCTTTTTCAGAGCGGGAACTTCTACAACGTGTGTAAACGCCTCGTTGTAACCCAAAACTTCCAGCAAACGGGAATAGGCTTCCGAATGGCGGAATTCGCATTCTGCGAAGGTAGCACCCAGGCCGTTCAGTTCGGGTTTTGGCATATGGCTGTACAGATTTCCCCAAAATGTTTTTACAGAGACTTCAATCTGGGCGATCGCTAAAAGTGCATTTTTTACCGCATTTTTTTCGTGCGGTTCCAGCTGCGACTGAAAATCCTGAACGTCTGCTGTGAAATCTACTTCTGAATGTACCCAGAAAGATTTGTTGATGGCTTCTGTAAACTGAAGAACTTCAGGATACTCAAAAGGCTTGTAGCTTATTCTTTTATCAAAAATTCCCATATTAACTTGTACTGTCTTTAAAAATTATCAAAATAGATCGCAGCGTATATTATTCGTAAGAAGCGTAAATCGCTGATAGGTTGGCTGTTGAGATTGTGGTTCCTCTACAAAACATCCTGTTTACCTCTCGAATCGTGCGTAGCACAAAGTTCGAAAAAAAGAACTGATTTGGAAAGGGGTAAAGACTAATTGATTGAGTTTTAACTGTAAAAGTTTTCCACATTTACATGGATCGCCTTCTGATATTGGTTTATAGATAGTTAGCCCGATAAAATACACGGTTTGCGCTGTCTGGTATTAAACAGTCTGTTTTAAAGGATTGATGTTTAATTATTTATACATTAAACAAGAATTTATATAAAGAAAATTTTATTCTTGTAACAAAATCAGAATATCTTCTACTTATTGACAATAAAACAGTAATCGCTCCATGTTAGTAATTCAGGATCTGCATAAATCATACGATACGGGTAAGAGTAAACTCCACGTTCTCAAAGGTATTAATCTTAATATTAATGAAGGTGAATTTGTCTCTATTATGGGAAGTTCGGGCTCGGGAAAATCGACTTTGCTGAATATCATCGGGATTTTAGATGAAAAAGACAGCGGGGTTTATGATCTTGACGGAATTCCTATTGAGCACCTCAATGAAGTAAAAGCTGCGGAGTACCGTTCAAAATTTCTGGGGTTTGTTTTTCAGTCCTTTAATTTAATAGGATACAAAACAGCTCTGGATAATGTAGCGCTTCCTTTATACTATCAGAATGTTCCGAGAAAAGAGCGTAATCAGAGAGCAATGGAGTATCTGGAAAAAGTGGGTTTGGCACAATGGGCAACCCATCTTCCAAACGAACTTTCTGGAGGACAGAAACAGAGAGTGGCGATTGCAAGAGCATTAATTACCGATCCTAAAGTTGTTTTAGCCGATGAGCCTACCGGAGCATTAGATTCTAAAACCACACACGATATTATGAAACTTCTTCAGGATATTAATAATGAGGGAAAAACAATCATTGTAGTAACGCATGAGCCGGATGTGGCTGCGCAAACCAAGCGAAACGTTATTCTGCGAGACGGAATTATAGAGAGTGATGAGTTTATTAATCAGATTGTGCTGTAGCTGGAAGATTGTGCTAGAAACCTGAAGTTTCATGGTATGCTTAATGAAGTTTTGTTTTCGGCTACATCGTTTTGAGAATTTTTAGAAACGTAATATTTAAATAAAAAAATCAGCGCGAGACTGGTAACTTCCATCATTCAGCTCCCGCATCAAATCAAAAAAATATGTTTGACCTAGATCGTTGGCAGGAAATATTCAGTTCCATTCGCAGTAATGTTTTGCGGACGGTACTTTCGGGCTTTACAGTAGCTTTGGGACTCTATATTTTTATTGTGCTTTTTGGCATAGGAAACGGTCTGCAGAATGCATTTCAGCAGGGTTTTACAAGAGATGCACAGAATCTGATTACCATCTATACAGGTCGTGCGAATATTGCATATGGAGGTTTGCAGGCGGATCGTGATGTTACCCTCAATAATTCAGACTACGAAGCACTGATAAAATCCCAGCCTGAGAAAGTACAATATTCAACTCCGAGATATTCTACCAATTTTTTGGTCAAATATGGCAAAGAAAGTGGAAGTTACCAGATTTCAGGAGCTAATGATGAAGAGTCTTTCATTGAGAACAGGAAACTGATGAACGGGAGATTTATCTCAAAAAGAGATATAGAAAACAATCAATATGTTGCGGTTATCGGAAGAATGGTGCAGAGAGATTTAATCAAAAACGGAGATCCTGTAGGAAAAGAATTGGAGATCAACGGGAGTATCTATAAAGTCATCGGAGTTTTCAGTGATGATGGAGGAGACTGGGACGAGCGAATGATCAGTGTTCCTATTTCTACCCTTCAGCAGGTGAAAAAAGGTTCGGATACCCTTAACACCGTTTTTATCGCATACGATGAAAAAATGCAGCCCGATCAGGCAATAGAATACGGAAAGCAGCTGGAAAAAGAGCTGAGAGTAAGAAAAAAAGTTTCTCCGGATGATCAAAATGCGGTAGGTGTCAATAACCGTGCGGAAGGTTTGAAAGATTCTTTTACATTTCTGTTTGTCATCACCATTATTGTGGGATTTATCGGGATGGGAACACTCCTTGCCGGAATCATCGGGATCAGTAATATCATGGTGTATATTGTGAAAGAACGAACCAAAGAAATTGGAGTAAGAAAAGCGATAGGAGCCAAACCGAGAAGTATTGTTGCTTTAATTATGCAGGAAAGTATTGTGATTACAGTAATTTCAGGTTTTGTGGGTGTAGGTGTAGGAGTTTTAACTTTAGAATTAATAGGAGACAGTTTAGAAAAATATTTTATAAAAGATCCCAGTGTAGGATGGGGATTAATCTTTGCTGCGTTTATCAGTTTGGTCATTTCCGGCTTAATTGCAGGTTTTATTCCGGCATACAGAGCTTCTAAAATCAGACCGATCGAAGCATTACGAACAGAATAATGGTAATGGTCAGTTGACTTCATCATCAACACATCAAATCCAGGAAACAGTCTTAATAAGTGAGTTGCGGGCAGATTAACAGCAAAGCAAATGCACTGATAAAATAAAAAACAGACATTTTAAAAATGAACATTTTATTTAAAAAAGATACGTGGCAGGAAATTTATTATTCACTCAAGAATAATAAACTCCGTACTTTTCTTACCATGATTGGGGTAGGTTGGGGAATGTTTTTGTTTGTAAGTCTCCTTGGCGCAGCAAAAGGGATGGAAAATGGATTCGACAGGCTTTTTTCCGGTTTTGCCACCAATTCAATTTTTATGTGGGCACAAAATACATCAATTCCCTACAATGGTTTCCCAAAAGGGAGACAGGTAAGCCTGCATTTACCGGATATGGATCTTCTGGAAAAAAGAATTCCTCAGATCGACTATATTTCCCCGCAAAACTCCAGAGGAAGTTTCGGAAATCCGGGTGAACAGATGAACAGAAATGGAAAAACAGCGGTCTATACGCTTACCGGAGATTATCCTGTAGGAAATAAAATTTCAGAAAAGAAACTCATCTTCGGACGCTATCTTAATGACGCAGATGTGAGCGGAAACAAAAATGTAGCTGTAATCGGAGAGGCTATTTATAAAAACTTTTTTGATGCGAAGAAGAATGAAAACCCTATTGGAAAATCTATCAACATCAAAGGATTGTTTTTTAATGTCATCGGAGTTTATAAAGTTGCAAAAGCAGGAGGTCCCAATAACAATGATACCACGGTTTTTATCCCGCTTTCTACCTTTACCAAAATTTTCAATGATGGCGATAAAGTGGATTTCTTTGCAGTGGTAAGCAAGCCAGACGCTGATTTGGCAGTGGTGGAAGATCTTGCAAAAGCTGAGCTGAAAAAAAAGAATAACGTGTCTCCGGAAGATACCAATGCATTCGGAACCTTCAACCTGGGTAAAATGTTTGAAAAAGTAACGGGTTTTCTTACAGGGATGCAGCTTTTAACCATTATTGTAGGAACCTTAACGATTTTAGCCGGAGTTATTGCTATCTCAAACATACTGCTGATCACAGTAACGGAAAGGACAAAAGAAATAGGAATTCGCAGGGCTTTGGGAGCAAAACCATCAGAAGTGCGCAATCAGATATTATTAGAAAGTGTAGTGATCACTTTAGCCTCCGGACTTTTAGGTTTTATTTTTGGAATCTTTCTGCTCATGATTATTGATGTTATGACAAAAAATCAGGAAGAATTTCCGTTTTATAACCCGACCGTTAATTATGGTGAAGTTTTCTCAGCAATGGGCGTTATGATTCTGCTGGGATTAATTATCGGATTGATTCCTGCACAGAGAGCAGTGAAAATAAGGCCCATAGAAGCACTGAGATCAGAATAATAAGTAGTGAAATCATGTGAATTGAATAATAATAAGAGAATCTTTTAATTATTAAATCTTTTCACTTTAATATAATTTAAAAAATAAACTATGCGTATGAAATCATATCGATCTCATATGACCATTAAAAAAATAAAAATCTACCTATGAAAAAGAAGTTTACCTGGAAAAAAGCAATTTACATCATCCTAGGACTTTTATTGGCTTTGGCATTGTTTGCAGGAATCAGTTATCTTGTAAAATCAAATTCTAAACAAAGTGAGGTGTTCCTTACCAGAAAACCCACCGTTCAGAATATGGATGATAAAGTGATGGCAACAGGGAAAATTATTCCGAAAGAAGAAATTGAAATCAAACCGAATATTGCAGGAATTATTGATAAAATATTGGTAGACGAAGGCGACAGAGTAGAAGCAGGACAATTGATTGCTACTGTAAAAATTATTCCGAATATTGCCGAAGTAAATAATGCACAGCAGGAGGTGATGAATTCTCAACTTCAGATCAGCAATGCCAAAATGAATGTTGATAATATGCAAAAACAGTTTGCGATGCAGCAGAAATTATTCAGCCAGGGGGTGATTTCGAAACAGGAATATTTAAACTCCCAGCAGCAGTTGTTTTCTACGCAGCAAAGTCTTAAAAATGCCAATCAGCAGTTGCAGACAGCACAGAAAAGACTTCAGATTGTAAAAACTGGTGCTACGCCCGAGTTACAGGGATTAGCAACGACGCAAATTCGCTCAAAAGCAGCAGGAACCGTTCTTGAGGTTCCGGTAAAAGTAGGAAGTCAGGTAATTGAAGCCAACTCTTTCAACGCAGGAACTACCATTTGCTCTATTGCAGATTTGAATTCGCTGATCTTTCAGGGTGAAATTGATGAAGCTCAGGCAGGAAAACTGAAACAGGGAATGGATATGAATATCGTGATCGGTGCTTTACAGAACAAATCTTTCCCGGGAAGATTAACGATGATTGCTCCAAAAGGAAAAGATACCAATGGTACCATTAAATTTCCGGTAGAAGGTGATGTGAATAATCCTAATAATGAATACATAAGAGCAGGCTTTTCTGCTAACGGAGAAATTGTTTTAAGTTCTCAGAAAAATGCTTTGTTACTAGACGAATCTTTGGTTCAGTATGAAAAAAGCAACGGCAAAGACAAGCCTTTTGTAGAAGTGAAGCAGCCGGACGGAAAATTCAAAAAAGTATTTGTAAAACTGGGAGCAAGTGACGGAATCAATGTTCAGATTCTTTCAGGAATCGACAAAAATGCTGAGGTGAAAGTCTGGAATCCTTCAGATAAAGATAAAGAAGAATTAAAGGAAAAAGGGAAAAAATAATCAGCATTTTTTATCTCTCTAATGCTTCATCTGGCGCAACCCCAACGCTATTGATTATGAAACTATGGCTGATAGGTAATGATTTAAACAGATTGCTTGCCGAATTCACGTTAATTATTTGAGTCATATAGATATGAAAAGGATACTTTCTTTTTTACTTTTTAGTACGATGAGTACTCTTTTTTTCAGCCAGTCTACTACTTATAAAACGATGGCTGATGCTTTTCAGCATGACTATAATTCTGGAAAATACGAAGCAATTTATAATAGCTTTTCGTCTGAAATGAAAGGAGCTATGTCTTTCGAAGATACAAAACAGTTCTTGTCAGATTTAAAAATTCAGGCAGGTAAAATTAAAACGAAAGAATTTCTTAATTATCAGGAGACTTATGCCGTTTACAAAACTCAATTTGAAAAAGCTGTCTTTGCCGTTAGTCTTTCTGTGGATAAGCAGAATAAAATCAACGGACTCTCTGTAAAACCCTATGAAGAATCTAAAGTTCAGGCAAATGCTACAATCATAAACGCTTTACATGATTTTCCAAAACATATCCGTGAAGTTCTGTTTGCAAATGTGAAAGATTTTCCAGACAATACTCAGGTTTCAATTGCTTGTATTGAAAATGGAAGAACGCAGTTTTATGGAATTATCAAACAAAATGATACGGTAAAAAGCATTAAAAATCAAGATAAAGTTTTTGAAATAGGTTCCATTACAAAAGCTTTTACGGCGACCGTTCTGGCTTCGTTGGTGATGGATCAGAAGATAAATTTAAAAGATGATATTAATTCGTATTATCCTTTTCCGTTTAAAGAAAATAGTCATTTAACCTTTCAAAATTTATCCAACCATACTTCAGGGTTACCACGTCTTCCCGATAATCTTGATCTTTCAGACGAAAGCAACCCGTATAAAAGCTATGGCAAAAAAGAAATAGAAAGCTATCTTAAAAATAATCTGCAAATAAAAAATCATCCTGTCAAATATGAATATTCAAATTTAGGGGCGGGATTGCTGGGATATACCCTCGGATTAAGCCAGAAAACGTCGTTTCAGAATTTGTTACAAAAAAGAATTTTTGACAAGTATAAAATGGAAAATTCCTATACCACTTCTGAACACCTGAAAGATAAGCTTGTTGACGGATTCAATGAAGATGGTGAAAAAGTTCCGAATTGGGATTTTGATGTTTTATTCGGTGGTGGCGGAATTTTATCAACAGCAGAAGATTTGACTCAATTTGTGAAAGCGCAATTTGACCCTCATAATGAAGAACTTCTCTTAACAAGAAAATCAACTTTCACCATTAATAAAGAAATGGAAATAGGACTTGGCTGGCATATTTTGAAAAATAAAAATAAAGAGGATGTCTTTTGGCATAATGGTGGAACAGCCGGATATTCTTCATCTTTGGCTTTCAATGTGCAAAACAAAGATGCAGTAATTATTTTATCAAATGTTTCTGCCTTTAATCCGAAAATGGAAAATATAGACAATATTTGCTTCGAATTATTAAATACTATAATGAGAAAGTAATCATGAATTGCTTTCTTCTTACCCAAACAAAAAGTCTCAGAATGCCTGAGACTTTTTTTTATTAATAAATAACCCTATAGGTAGGGTTAGCTTAAAAACTTGATTTCCTTATCTTTAAATTGATTTTTTACCACAATAAGATTCATGGTTTTCAACATTTTTCTACGAAGTTTGGCCAATTTTCTTACGTTTTTGTCTTCACTGTAATCAAAGATATTATCTTTAAAACTGAAGGTGTCTCCATCTTTGAAGTTGATATTATTTTTCTTCAGCTCTCCTTCCAGCATCAGATTCGTCATGCTCTTCAGCAGCAGAAGTTCAGATTCACCAAGAGATTTCAGAGAATTAAGCAATTGTTTTTTATATTTTTTCTTTCCCATAATTTGTAATTTATCTTTTTACGACTATGCAAATATATTCTTTTCGCTAAAACTATTATTTTTTAAAAGTATAATTTTCCCTTAAATTTTTAAAAAAACTGCATTAAGGATTGATGTTTCAGCCAAAATTTGAAAAATGTAAAAAATTATCGTAAAAATAAACGCAGAATATGTTCGGATAAAATCTATTATCGTAATATTGCAATATTAAATTGAATATGGGACTTACAAAGACCGAAATTTTCACAGAGAAACAAAACAGATTAGCAACCCTTTTCAAGGTTTTGGGACATCCTGCCAGAATTGCGATTTTGCAGTACATCATCAACCAAAAAGCCTGTATCTGCAATGATCTGGTTGAGGAATTAGGTTTGGCTCAGGCAACCATTTCCCAACATTTAAAAGAGCTGAAAAATATGGGAATCATCAAAGGTTCTATAGAAGGGAAATCGGTTTGTTACTGCATCGACAATGCAGTTTGGAAGGTTGTTCAGGATGAGTTGGGATTATTCTTTGCACAACAGCCACAATCAGAATCTTGCTGTTAAAAGCATTTTTTTGTTTAATATATCATCGTTATATAGCAATATTACAATTATAAAAAAACTTGACAGATATGAAACTTTCAACCATTAAAGAAATTTTGCCAACATTAGAAAATGTGGAATTTCAGTTAGAAAACGGACATGGTGTTCCGGAACATTTTCACGTTACGGAAGTAGGGCAAATCACCAAAAATTTTATCGACTGTGGCGGGGTGATCCGCTCAGAAAAAGTCGTGAACTTCCAATTGTGGAGTGCCGATGATTTTGAGCACCGTCTGAAACCTGCCAAACTTCTCCATATTATCAAGCTTTCAGAGGACAAATTGGGAATTGAAGATGCAGAAATTGAAGTGGAATATCAATTGACAACCATCGGGAAATACGATTTAGATTTCAACGGGAAAAATTTTGTTTTAAAAAATAAAACCACCGCCTGTTTAGCAGAAGATGCATGTGGAATTCCATCTGAAAAGCAGAAGAGAAATCTATCTGAATTATCTTCGGCCAAAGAAAATTCCTGCAAACCGGGAAGTGGATGCTGTTAAATTATTCAACGATGAATCAAAATATCAAAAGCCGCTGCGAAATTCTTAGCAGAAATTTCAAAGAAATCAATCCGGAAAGAAAAGTATTATTAGAAAAATTGGCGAGTCATATTCAGGAGAAGCTGAAGTCAGAGAAAGAAATCAATCTTGTTTATGTTTGCACCCATAACTCCAGAAGAAGTCATCTGGGACAGGTTTGGGCAAAAGCCGCAGCTGATTTTTATGGGTTTAAGATCAATACTTTTTCTGCCGGAACAGAAGCAACAGCTTTTAATCAAAATGCCATCAATGCTTTGATTGCTGCAGGTTTTGGAATGGAAAAATTAGATGAAACCGCTAATCCGAAATATAAAGTGATTTTTGGTGATGGAAAATCTAATCTCTGTTTTTCTAAAACCATTGAAGACGATACGTTGCCAAAAGAAAATTTTGCAGCGGTAATGACTTGTGGTGATGCTGATGAAAACTGTCCGTTTATTCCGGGTTGCGATTTGCGGATAGGAACCACTTATTTTGATCCGAAATCTTATGATGATTCTGTTCTTCAGAACGAAAAATATACCGAAAGAAGCAACCAGATTGCGATGGAGTGTTTGTATGTTTTTTCATTAATTAAATAAGACAAATGCAAACAAAATTAAAATTTCTAGACCGCTATCTTACGTTATGGATTTTTCTTGCCATGATCATTGGTGTAGCATTGGGTTATTTATTTCCAAATATCTCAATTATTACCAACTCGCTTTCTGTAGGAAGTACCAATATTCCATTGGCAATCGGTCTTATCCTGATGATGTATCCGCCACTTGCAAAAGTTGATTATTCTCTGATTGCAACCGCTTTTAAAGATAAAAAAGTATTGTCTCTTTCTTTATTTATCAACTGGATTGTCGGTCCGGTTCTGATGTTTGTTCTCTCCATTATTTTCCTCAGAAATGAACCGGAGTATATGGTGGGTTTAATTCTCATCGGTCTTGCAAGATGTATTGCTATGGTGATCGTCTGGAATGATTTAGCTAAAGGAAACCGTGAATATGCTGCACTTTTGGTGGCACTAAACAGTATTTTTCAGATTTTTTCTTACAGTTTTTTTGTCTGGCTTTTCATTAATGTTTTGCCTCAGAAATTAGGTTTGGGACATTTCAATGTTTCTGTGCCGATGCGCGATGTGACGGAAAGTGTTTTGATTTATTTGGGAATTCCTTTTCTGGGCGGATTTCTAAGCAGATACTTTTTAGTAAAAACAAAAGGGATTGAATGGTACAACCGCAAGTTTGTTCCTAAAATCTCAACGATTACTCTTTACGCCTTATTGTTTACCATTATTTTAATGTTTAGTTTAAAAGGCGATAAGATCCTGCAGTTACCAATGGATGTTGTAAAGATTGCCATTCCTTTGATTATTTATTTTGTGGTAATATTTTTTGTGAGCTTTTTCATTAATAAATCGATGAACGTTCCTTATGATAAAAATGCATCAATTTCTTTTACGGCGACAGGAAATAATTTTGAACTGGCCATTGCGGTTGCTATTTCAGTTTTTGGAATCCACTCTGCGCAGGCGTTTGTAGGAGTTATCGGTCCGCTGGTGGAAGTTCCTGTTCTGATATTGCTGGTGAAATTGAGTTTGTATCTGAAACAGAAATTATACAGATCGTAAAATTTTAAAATCAAATCATAAAAATCATATCTCGTTTAGATGGTTATCTTTATGAAATTCCGTATTTTTGGTGTTCAAAATCTAAAATTGTAAGAATGGATATTATTTTTGACCTTATCGAAAAAGAAAGAGAAAGACAATCTCACGGATTAGAGCTTATTGCTTCAGAAAATTTTGTTTCTGAAAATGTGATGAAGGCGATGGGAAGTGTATTGACGAATAAATATGCAGAAGGATATCCCGGAAAAAGATATTACGGAGGATGTGAGGTGGTAGATGAGGTTGAAACTTTGGCAATCGAAAGAGCAAAGCAGCTTTTTGGTGTAGATTATGTAAATGTGCAGCCGCATTCCGGTTCTCAGGCAAATGCTGCCATTTATTTAGCCGTTCTGAAACCGGGAGATAAAATTATGGGTATGGATCTTTCTATGGGAGGTCATCTTACTCACGGTTCTGCGGTAAATTTTTCCGGAATTCAGTATGATGTGGTGTCTTACGGAGTTCAGCAGGAAACAGGTTTGATTGATTATGATCAAATGAGAGAAGTGGCGCTGAGAGAAAAACCAAAAATGTTGATCGCTGGTTTCTCTGCCTATTCTAGAGATTTAGATTATGCAAAATTCAGAGAAGTTGCTGATGAAATTGGTGCCACACTTTGGGCAGATATTGCACATCCTGCAGGTTTGGTTGCCAAAGGATTATTAAATTCGCCATTCGAGCATTGTCATGTAGTTACTACCACTACTCATAAAACTTTAAGAGGTCCTAGAGGAGGAATGATCATGATGGGCAAAGATTTTGAAAATACATACGGTCACAAAACTCCGAAAGGAGAAATCAAACAGATGAGTCAGGTTTTAGACGGCGCTGTTTTCCCGGGAATTCAGGGTGGTCCGCTGGAACACGTTATCGGAGCGAAAGCAGTAGCATTTGCAGAAGCGATAGACGACCAGTTTTTAACGTATGCAAAACAAGTGAAAGCTAATGCGCAGGCTTTATCTAAAGCAATGGTAGATTTAGGTTTTGATATTGTAAGCGGCGGAACAGATAATCACCTGATGTTGGTAGATCTTAGAAATAAAGGCGTAAACGGGAAAGAAACCGAAAAAGCATTGGTAAAAGCAGATATTACCTGTAATAAAAATATGGTTCCTTTTGATGATAAGTCGCCGTTCACTACTTCCGGTATACGTTTGGGAACTGCAGCGATTACTACAAGAGGTCTTAAAGAAAATGATATGAATACGATTGCAGAATTAATTTCTGAAGTGGTAGACAATATTAAAAACGAAGAAACCATCGCTGAAGTCAGAAAAAAAGTGAATCAGCTAATGGAAGGTAAAGCTTTGTTCAATTATTAAAAGTTGCTTTTAGCTACTAGCTATTTGCTTTTGGCTTTTCAATAGAAAAATAAAAAGAGGTGCAAATATTTTGCGCCTCTTTTTTGCAAATTGTAATTTTGAACCATCAACCATCAACCATCAACCATCAACTAATTATGCAGCCGGAAAAAAAACTTTTTACTTTTGAAGAAATCAAACAAAAACTGGTAAACTACTGCGTGTATCAGGATCGTTGTCATGCTGAAGTTGAACAGAAAATGCGAGAATTCGTTTTAATTCCCGAAGCGAAGGACGAAATTATTCTTTATTTGATGAAAGAGAATTATCTGAATGAAGAACGGTTTACAAGAAGCTACATCAGAGGGAAGTTTTATATAAAAAGTTGGGGAAAAACGAAGATTAAGATGCATCTTAAGCAAAAAGGGATCACTGAAAAGCTAATATCCAAATGTTTTGATGAAATTGATGATGGGGATTATTTAAATATCATTGAAAAGATCTACGAAAATTATTCTTCCAAGCAAAAAGGATTGCAGGAATATCAAAAAAAATCAAAAACCATTAAATATCTTTTAAGTCGCGGTTTTGAATATGAGAATATTTTACAAGTGACTGATAATTAACATTTATGTAATTTTTAGTTTTCATGACAGGTGATTATATTTTCTAGTTTTGCTGGAAAATAAATTAATTATATGAAACTAAGATTACACGCGAAATCAAAAATTTTGTACGCGTTTTTGATGACAATTTTTTCTGTTTGGGGATGGGCTCAAACGACGGCGGTAACTTTACCGCACACAAGAACAACCTGGAATGCAACGCCGGCCGGCTGGGTAGATACACCTCTGGATTCTTATACGACCACTTTTGCATGTTCTACGGATAACGGAGCTAAATTCGATACTTCGGGAGATTCAAAAATAGTACGTTTAGATTCCAGTCCAGACAAATTGTCTTTCGTTGTGAAATCAAATAATGCTACAACTTCATCTTTGCTGGTTCAGCAGTCAAGTGACGGAACAAATTATACCACAATTGTTAATTTAATCGGAACTTCAGATTTGCCGACAACATGTACGTTAAAAGGCAGCTATTCTTTAAATTCTACCACCAGATATATAAAATGGACATTTACGAAAGGAACGAATAATCTTACCATGGATGACGTTTCTATCACTAAACTCACATCGCCGATGCTGACGGCTTCCGGTAATTTTACAAACTTCAGTTATGTAGAAGGCAATGGGCCGTCACCGAGTCAGTCTGTTTCAGTTTCCGGAACCAATTTAAATAATACGGCTGCTACAGTATCTGCCCCTTCTGATTTTGAAGTTTCTGTGGACGGTACAACTTACGGAGCCAGCAAAGTCCTGTCTTATACCAATGGCGGATTTACAAATCAAAATGTATATGTTCGTTTAGTAGGCGGACTTACAGCAGGAAATTATTCTGGAAATGTAACTGTTTCAGGAGGAGGAGCAACGGATGCTGTAAAAGCGGTATCAGGACAAGTGATGTATCCTGTTTCTGCTGCATCAAATAATACGGGCTTCGGAACGGTTTCAGTTTTAAATAATGTAATTTCGGCTGTACCTGCAGCAGGATATACCTATGCTGTTCCGGCTTATACCATTCTTAGCGGTGCGGCTACAGTATCTCAAAACGGAAATCAGTTTACAGTTACTCCAAGTGCTGTAACTCAGGTGCAGATTAATTTTGAAGCAAAGCCAAACTACACATTGTCTTTAATGAACGATGGTGCTGCTTATACCAACTCAAATTTTCCCTTTGTAACCTACGAAGGAAACACAATTACTTTGCCCACGTTAGCCAATTGCGGAAATTATACATTTGCAGGCTGGAGCACCAATAATACAGCTGCCGCTCCTGCTTATTCGGGAGGAGCTGTTTATAATACAACTGCAGGAAATGTTACGCTTTATGCGGTATATGAGGTTTCTACAGGAACTCCGGCGGTTACTTATGCGTATGGTTTTGAAAATAATGATACGGGATGGACGTCTGATGCTTCCCAATCTAATCTTCAGGCTAAATCCGGAACTTATTCCGGCAGAATCAGTACGAATAATGTGCATGTTACCCGCACCGGCATCGTCGCATTGCCAGCCTCAATAGCATTCTCATTCCTGAGAACTTCTACCAATACAAATATTGATATTCAGGTACAGGTATCCAATGACAATACCAACTGGACTACGGTGGTAACCTATCCGATGAATGAATTTGTTAATGGAAGCTGGACGGAAAAAGTAACCAGTCTTTCTGCATATCAAAATGTTTATGTACGTTTATATTATACAGGAACTACCGCTATAAGATACATAGATGATATCAAACTTGTGGAGGGCGGGATTACCGTAAATTATACCACTGCTCCAAACTGTGCCAACAACACCATTTGGAACGGGTCTGCCTGGAATCACGGAACTCCTTCTGCAAATATGGACGTGGTTATTCAGGGAATATATTCCACAACCTCGCAACCTGCATTTACTGCTAAGAATATGATCATTAATAGCGGTGGTGTCTTAGAAATCAATGGTACCAATACGATTAACGCAACTGATGTGACAGTAGAAGACGGTGGAAATCTTATTATAAAGGATTCAGGAGTTCTTAATCATACAGGTGTTTTCAAGGTTCTTAAGAATGGCTTCAGTGCATTAAACAAGTATGCGTTCTGGTCTTCTCCGGTAGCTTCACAGAATCTTACGGGTATTTATCCGGGTGCAGCTCCGTCATTCATTACAGAATACAGTACAGCGACTGATCATTTTGTGAATGCCGCTTCTACAAGTTCTGTTTTTGCAAAAGGGTATTCCATCAAGACCCCTGCAGTTTCTAATGTTGAATTTGCGGGCACGCCCAATAACGGTACGCAGACTTTTGCTATGTCGGCGACAGGAAACGGATATAACCTCGTAGGTAATCCTTATCCTTCTCATCTGAGCTTAAGCGCGTTCTACAATGCAAACTCGGGAAGAATTTCAAACACTTTCTATTTCTGGGACAATACCAGCAACAGTGTAACAGTACAGGGCGGTGCAACCACCACCAATATCGGCTATGCAACCTACAACCCGGTATCTCAGGTGTGGACGCCTGCACCCAATATCACTGTGATCCCTACGGAAAACACCGTGAAAATAGGACAGGGGTTTATTGTAAAAGCAACGAATGCTGCAGATACTTCTTTGAGTTTTAACAACGATATGAGAATAGCGACAGCAGCAACTTTCTTTAATAAAAACAATTCTTCTACAGAAGGTAAATTCTGGTTGAGATTAAATTCTTCTTACAATACCAGCAATACATTTGCAGTGGCCTATCTGAACAGTGCTTCCAACTTGTTTGATCTGTATGATTCTAAAGCAATAGGAACAGGATCAGACGCCTTTTATACAATGACCGGTGCGCAGAAGCTAGTCATTCAAGGGAAATCGGCTTTCGACAGTAATGATGTGGTTCCTGTAGGTGCGAAGCATTTTCAAAACGGAAACTTTACCATTTCGCTGGTTCAGAAAGAAGGAATTTTCAGTAACGGACAGGCAATCTACCTGCATGACAAAGTAACGGGTACTTACACAGATCTTCAGAATAATCCGTATTCATTTGCAGCCAATTCCGGCGATGTTGCCAGCAGATTCGAGATTGTTTATAAGCTTGGTGTTTTATCTACCTCGGAAGTATCCAAAGATGCTTTTGAAGTGTACAGAGAGGGTGATGATTTCTTTGTGAGAAATAACAAAAACATTGACACTGTCATTATTTACGATGCGTCAGGCAGACAAATACAAACCATTAAAGGAGGTTCTAAACAGATCAGAATTACTTTAAATACTGTTGGTGTATATGTCATAAAAGCAGTATCGGGAAACAAAGAATACACAAAAAAAATAAATAAATAAGAATGATGAGGATCACTAATATCTGTTTTTGTTTTGTACAATAACTTAAAGATAGGATAGTGGTGTGACTTTTAAAAATGAAAATCTATATGAAAAAAATAATAATAACAGGTTTATTCGTTCTGTCCAATTTTGCAATTGCACAGGATACATCGGATAATCCTTATGTATATGAAACTCAAAATGAGGAAGCCGAAGCCGATTATCCGGGAAATCCGGCAGATCCTGATCCTGTTCCCATCGATCAGTATATTCCTTACTTGTTATTAACTGCAATGGGAATGGTTGTGGTGTTTTCAAAGAAGAAAAAAATAGTTTAACTAACAGTACAATTTTTCACAGTAACTCCTAAAGTGTAAGCTTTAGGAGTTTTTTTAGTTTAATAATATAATTCTCTTATTTGTTCAATTTTTTAAACTGATGTCCGCAAATTATCATCATTGAAAAAATCGTCGCGATCTTAGCGTTAAAATTGAGCATTATGAGTAATACGGATCATCAAAATTTTTAAATAGAGAAAAGATTTTTTTTTGAATAAAACTACAGTTTTTTCATCCTCTGCATTTTTTTAAGTAATCAACAGAATTTGTCATTATATATGATTTGGATCATAATGCAGATTAACGAATAATTAAAAATAAAACGTATATGATAGAAAAATAACTACAAAAGTTAATTATTTTATTTTTTTATAATAGTTTGTGGTTAATATTTTAGAAATTTGTACATTTAAACGAAGCTTGACTATTACTAATGAAAAAGATTGATATGAAAAAAATTCTATTGTACTTCCTTCCTGTTTTCTTATTCTCTAATATTCTTTTTGCTCAGCGGGATACAGATCACTGGTTTGCTCCATATTTTGATAGTTCGGGAACCGTTTATGTTCATGCAATCTATTTATCTACAGATTCTGTGCTGCCTTTTCAGGTCCGCATATACAATAACAATATTCAGATAGGAACCGCAACGATTAGCAAAGGCAGTCCGAAAGTATTTAATATTCCCGTACCATTGATCAAGGCAAGTCTGGTAAATGACGCTGCACAGGTTAAAACATTAGGTCTCCATACCAATGGAGATTTGCCTTATTTTGCTACCCTAAGAATCTATAATCAGAATCATGGGGAAATAGTTACGTCCAAAGGAAAAGCAGGAATCGGAAGGTTTTTTTATAACGCTTCAGCACCGATAACCAATAATTCCCCCGTACTGAATTTTACCACTGGTATATTGGCAACTGAAAATAATACTGTAGTGACGGTCTCAGGCTATGCACCCGGTGTGCAGTTTATCAATGTGACGGGAACACCCAGTACCATCACATTTACATTGAACAGGGGGCAGTCTTATATGCTGGCCGGAAGGGCGACTGTTTTGGCTAACCGCGTTGGATTTATTGGTGCGAAAATCGTCGCAGATAAACCTGTGAGTGTTACTAATGGAAATGCTAATGGCTATTATGCAACAGCGGCCGGTGCAGGATCAGATTTGATTCTTGATCAGTCTGTGCCTACCAACAGACTGGGATCCGAATTTGCCATGGTTCGGAGTTTATCCACAAGTCCCAGCAGTTATAATATGGAGGGCGGAATTGTGGTTGCTTCTGAAGATAATACCCAAATATATTTAAATAACGGTGGTACTCCCGTAGCCACAATAAACGAAGGAGAGTATTACCGAATCCCGACTTCTGCCTATGTCACTCAGGGACAGGGGCATTCTAACCTGCTTGTAAAAACATCCAAAAATGTATATTTATATCAGCTGGTGGGTGTTGTGGGGGTAAATACCGGAGGATATAATTATATTCCTCCGCTTAATTGTTACTTGCCTAAAAGTATTGATGAAGTAGGTTTGATTAATCAAATGCCCACTTACACCGGAAATATAAATCTTAAGCTCAATATTATTACTGAGACCGGTGCCGCTATTACGGTTAATGGTGTTACTCCCACTCCTGCTCAGGGTCCGTTTCCTCTCAGTGGAACGACACAGTGGGTAACCTACGCAATACAGGGGATATCAGGGAATTTAACGATTAATTCCACCCGTGCTGTCACTGCTGGAATAAATGGAGGGTATCCGAACGCAGGATATGGCGGGTATTTTGCGGGATTTTCTTCTTTACCAGCTATTTCACGGTTATCTGGAGAATGCATTCCCGGGATCATACTGCGTACAGAGCCAATCTACGATACTTATCAATGGTATCTCAACGGAGTACTTATTCCGGGAGCTAATGCGAGTACCTATACCCCGCTGCAGTCGGGAATATACAGTCTGATGGTAAGCGCAGGCGGCTGTGCGCCAATTATGACAGCAAACTATAAAGTATATACCTGTCTTGCTAAAACGGCGGTGTCTTCGTTTATATGTGAAAATCCGCTCACTATAAATCCGCAGTTTTCAGTGTCACAACAGCCGGTCCTGGCTTCCACTGTTCATATTGTATCGCAGCCCCAAAATGGTACTTTATCCGTAAACCCTAATACAGGAAGTATTACCTACGTTCCCAATACAGGTTTTTTAGGATCTGATACATTTGTTTATGAATTTTGTGGAAATGTGCAGGACTTTCAGGATTGTGAGCAGGTAACCTATACCGTTACTGTTGCGGAAGTTCCTGTTGTAACTAATGCGGTGCTGCGGTCATGTTCATTGGAAAACAATCAGTTGAACGGAGTGTTTGATCTCACTTCTGCGCCTGTGAATTCACAACCGGGAATTGTTAAAACGTATTTCACATCGCTCAATAATGCTCTTAATGACGTGAATCCCATTCCTCTTGCTTCGGCAACAGCGTATGTTTCTTCGGATACCACCATATTCGTCAAAGTAGGATATCCGGGTAGTTGTTTTAAAATTGCGCAGATACAGCTGCATGTTATTCCTCCGGTTTTCTCAACAGTATTGATTGACCAGACTATTTGTCAGGGACAAAAAACCACACTGGATGCAGGATCAGGTTTTGATTCTTACGAATGGAGTACCGGGGTCACCACCTCTTCAATAACAGGCGTAGGAGTAGGAACTTACTGGGTTAAATTAAAAACAGGGTCTTGCACTGTTCAGCAATCTGTTAATGTTTTTGCAGCAACACCTCCCGTGATTTCTAATGTAGAAATTTATCCTACGGGTTTTACGGTCTTTGTGACAGGAGGTACTCCGCCTTATGAGTATTCTCTGGACACAGTCAATTGGAGTAATTCCAATGTTTTTACCAATGTTATGAGGGGAAAAATTACGGTTTATGTAAGAGATAAATACAAATGTATTCCCGTACAGTATGAATTTTTTATTCCCAATATTATCAATGCAATCACTCCTAATGGTGACGGAAGAAATGATTTGTTAGATTATTCAGGCCTGAGTATATACCCCAATTTCAGTTTTGAGGTATTTAACAGATATGGAGCTTTGGTTTTTGCCGGAAATAAAAATAATAACTATACATGGGACGGAGCTATTAATAAAAATCTGAAACTCCCGACAGGTACGTATTGGTACGTATTGAGCTGGAACGATCCGAACAATAGCGCTATTCCTATTACTTTTAAGGGCTGGATACTGCTTAAGAACCGGGAGTAATTTTTCGGGCATTAACCATTTTTTTTGAATTTTTTAAATGATAATAAAATGGCATCGCAGGGATGTTTTATTCTAAGAGTAGTGAAGATTGTCTGCTGAAACCCGGTGTTTTTGGAAATCAGAATTTTACAAGGGCGCTTGCGTAAGTCATTGATTTATATTCTTTAATGATGATAATTAATCTGTAAATAATTACAAACATCATTTAATATAGGTATTCTGTTTATTTTAAAATTATTATCAGTATATTTGCGAAATAATTAAAATACCAATAATGTTGAATGAAAAAGCTTAAAGATGCTTTTACTGCTTTGTATAATGGTGATAATATTCTAAAGCTTACGGAGCTGAGATATATACCTCGGTGGATTGTCGTTATTATTGATATTACGATCATTCTGCTGTCGATGTTTTTGTCGTATTTATTTTTAGACATGCTTCATGTGCAGGTAAATTTCCCGTATCATAATCTGGAAAAAAGAATCCTTGTAATTGCAGTTAATCTTCTGTTTATGTTTATTTTTAAAACGTATGCAGGGATTATCAGACATTCTACATTTTTTGATTTTTTTAAAATTGTTCTCTCTTCAGGAGGTACCTTAGTGACATTGGTTCTGGTGAACCTCTTTACCGAGGCGATGTTGGGCAAACCTCTGTTTCTGTATCCCACTCTTTTTCTTTATTTCTTTGTGTCTGTTTCAATGATGTTCTTTTTCAGAATGATCATCAAGCAGTTTTTCAATGTTCTTATTGATATTAAGGGATCGCCTTCCAAAACGAGAGTTGCAGTGGTAGGAGTAGGAGATGCCTCTGTATCATTGGCAAGAGCAATCCTTCATAATCCGAACTATCCTTATCGTTTGACTGGTTTTCTTACCAAAAGATCAGATTCAAACAAAGCGGTTTTATTGGGGCATAAGATTTATAATATAGATTATTTCTTTAAAAATAAAAAAATATTCAGCCAGTTTGATGCTGTTTTGATCATTAAAGAAATTATGACGAAACGGGAACTCGAAGAATGGATGACCCTGGCTCTGGATCATAATCTTAAAGTTTTGAAGGCTCCTACGGTAAGTAAAATGCGAGATTCTGACCTTGTGGGAGGAATTCGTCAGCTTCAGATTGAAGATCTTTTAAACAGAAGAACGATTAAGATTAAAAATGAAGAAGTAACAAAAAGACATTTTGAAAAAAATGTTTTGGTAACGGGTGGTGCCGGTTCTATTGGCTGTGAAATTGTGCATCAGGTGGCTCAGTTTCAGCCTTCTGTTATTGTGGTATTAGATCAGGCAGAATCGCCTTTGTATGAACTGGAACTTGAATTGCTTGAAAAATTTCCGGATCAGAAATTTAAATTCGTACTGGCGGATATCTCCAATATATACAGACTTGAAAAACTTTTTGAGCAGTATCAGTTTTCAATGGTTTACCATGCTGCAGCCTACAAGCATGTGCCTTTAATTGAAGAAAACCCGCATGAAGCTATTTTCGTGAATGTACTGGGAACGAAAAACGTCGCTGCACTTTCAAAAAAGTATAATGTAAATCGTTTCGTAATGGTATCTACTGACAAAGCTGTAAATCCTACGAATGTGATGGGAGCTTCCAAAAGAACTGCCGAGCTTTTCGTACAGTCGTTACAGAATTCAGAAAATAATACCACAAAATTTATCACGACCCGTTTTGGGAACGTGCTGGGATCCAACGGTTCTGTAATTCCGCATTTTAGAAAGCAGATTGAGAAGGGAGGTCCTATTACCATTACCCATCCGGATATTATCCGATACTTTATGACAATTCCTGAGGCATGCGAATTGGTTCTTCAGGCCGGAACGATGGGTGACGGAGGTGAGATTTATGTATTTGATATGGGGGAGCCTGTGAAGATACTGGATTTGGCAAAAAGAATGATTAAATTATCAGGATATACTCCTGATGTAGATATCAAAATTAAATTCATCGGTCTGCGTCCTGGCGAAAAATTATATGAAGAACTGCTAAGCGACAACGCAACTACCATTCCTACTCACCATGAAAAAATTATGATTTCCAAGGATCCCGTTATGGAGTTTAATGAAATCGAGTTTTTATGCAAACAAATTATAAAATCGGCAGTTAAAAAAGACAAAGTACAGGTTGTTAAGCTTTTAAAGGTAATAGTTCCGGAATTTATCAGCAATAATTCTGAGTTTGAAGTTTTGGATAATAAGGAAGTAACAGATGATCTGAATCTAAATGTGATCCAGTAACGGAGAGTGTACGTCCGATAATCGTCTCCTGATTATCATCCAATACCATCCTATTTAAAAAAATTAACCCTATTTTTGTGAAAAAAATTTCAAGATGATTTTAAAGAAATATTTTATCTACAGTATTCTTGGTTTAGCGATGTTTTCTTGTGCACCAAGGCAAGAAATTAATTATATGAAAGATATCGACAGTGTGGTGCTTGATAACTCTGTGAAGAACAGCAGAAGCAATTTGCAGCCCGGCGATAATTTGGTCATTACCATTTCTGCCATCGATATGGATGTGGTAAAACCATTTAACCAAAATTACTCTTCCAACGGTACGATTACTCAGTATTCGTCACCCAGTTCCAATAATCTTATTCAGCAGTCACCTGTTGTAGGTCCTACATACATAATAGATACGGATGGAAATATCAATTTCCCTCAGATTGGCCTGATAAGTACAAAAAATGAGAATATTGAAACCCTGAGAGCTAAAATTGCAAATCGTATCAGCAGTTATGTAAAAGATCCTGTAGTTCAGGTGAAATTGACGAATTTTAAGGTTTCTGTGTTAGGAGAAGTGACAAGACCCGGAACATATGTCATTCCTGATGGGAATACTACTTTATTGAGTGCGCTGGGTTTAGCTGGTGATACAACAATATATGGAGTAAGGAATAAAGTGTTGGTTGTGAGAAATGCAGACGGACAGATCACTAAAGAAACGATAGATTTAACGAGTGCGCAGTTCATCAATTCTCCGTATTACTATCTGAAACAGAACGATGTCATATACGTGCAGCCTAATGCGACGCGTGAGCGCGCATCAAGAATAGATCCGAACACCGGTGTCTATATCTCTATCGCCTCTGTAGTGGCGTCATTGGCAATAGGAATATTGGCACTTACAAGAAATTAAATTTATTTTATAGTGGATAATCAGTTTGAAGATTTGGCTCAGGAAGAGTCTCTGAATGTAAGAGAAATTATTAAACCTTATCTTTACCGATGGTACTGGTTTGTTATAGCTGTAATTGCTGCACTCATAGTAACATGGTTTTTTCTCAGATATACCGTTCCGGTTTACAATACTGAAGCAACTTTACTCATTAAAGAAGTTAAAAAGTCGTCTTCATCACAGCCGGAGATGTCTGTCATTTCAGAGCTTGGAGGTATCGGAGGAATGGGTACCAACTCAGTAGATAATGAGATTGAGATATTTAAATCAAAAAAACTGATGCTTTCCGTAGTAAGAGAATTTGGTCTTGAGACTAATATTTATTCTAAAGGGAATGTGAAGGATACTGAGTTGTATAAGGAAACAGCACCTTTTATTGTCCGCGTTATCAGTGAAAAACCTAAAGCTAAATATCCTTCCAAAGAGATTTTTGCAAAAATTAAAGACAACAAGATCATTTTAGAGTCAGATTATCTGAAGAAGCCTGTAGAGGCAGAATTTGATAAAACGGTTACGATGCCTTTTGGAATCATTATGTTTCAAAGAAATAAAAATTTCATAGGCACGAGTAAAAATGAGAATTACATCCTGAATTTTATGTCTGGAATGGATAGAGCCAGAAGTTTGCTAAACAATCTTACGATAAGTCTTGTTCAGAAAGATGCGACGGTACTTAGAATTTCGATGAATTATCCGATTCCTCAGAAGTCCGAAGATATTTTGAACAGATTAGCTGTTAATTATAACCGTGAGGCAAACGTAGATAAAAATTCTGAAGCACAGAAGACGGCTGCTTTTATCGATGGAAGAATAAAAATCATAGGAGAAGAATTAGGCCGCGTAGAAAATCAGAAAGAAGACTTTAAGGTTAAAAACAATATTGCTGACATACAGACAGAGGCTGGTCTTTCATTAGAAACAGCCGTGAGCACGCGCCAAAAGCTCTTGGAAAATGAATCTCAGTTAGAATTGGTAAGCAGCCTTATAGGATACCTGAATAAACAGGGAGATTATCAGATTTTACCACTGAATGTAGGTCTTAAAGATACCAATACTGCAGATAATATAGCGGTGTATAACCAGTTGGTTTCTGAGAGAAACAGATTACTTGCAAACTCTACACCGTCCAATATTGTCGTGCAGAATGTGACAAGACAGATAAACAGTATGCGGACTTCTGTTGCGGAAGGTTTGCAGAAAAGCAGATCTGCGCTTCAGATCGCAGGAAATTCCATTAGATCCGAGCAAAATGCTTTATCGGGAAGAATATCCAAAATACCGGTACAGGAGAAGCTCTTTAGAAGTATCGAAAGACAGCAGAATATCAAAGAGCAGTTATATCTCCTATTGTTGCAAAAAAGAGAAGAGGCGGCTATCTCTTTATCTATTGCAGCCCCGAAAGCAAGAATAGTGGATGATGCGCTTACTCTGACAGCTCCGGTGTCACCTAAAAAGCAGATCATCTATTTAGGAGCTTTATTAATAGGGCTTTTAATACCTTTTGCTGTGATTTATATCATTGAGCTGCTCAATGATAAAATTCAGACCAAGAAAGATTTAGAAAAATTATCCAGAGATATTCCTATTATCGCAGAGCTTCCTGCGTTAGTAAAAGGAGAGCAGGAGATTGTACAGGTTAATGACCTTTCTCCGTTGGCAGAAGCCTTCAGGATATTGATTACCAATCTTAATTTCATGTTGCCTAAAAATAAAAAAGGGCATGTGATTTTGGTAACCTCTACGGTAAAGGGGGAGGGAAAAACATTTACTTCTGTAAATCTTGCCTTAACTTTGGCGACTCCTCGTAAAAAAGTAATCATTATAGGATCAGATATTCGTAATCCCCAGCTTCAACGGTATAATGAGAGCAGGAGAGGTCTTATTGGTCTTTCAGAATTCATGTATGATGATCAGGTTCTTCCGGCAGAGGTTATTCATACCACTACTTTTAACCCGAACTGTGATGTTATTTATTCTGGTGCGATCACCCCAAATCCTACAGAACTTTTAGGAAATGGAAGATATGAAGAGCTTATTCAGCATTTGAAAATGAGTTATGATTATATCGTATTAGATACTGCGCCATTAATGTTGGTGACCGACTCGTTCCTGATTGCAGACCAGGCTGATTTATCTGTATATGTAGTAAGATCCGGATATACAGAAAAAGATTTGATTGAATTTGCCAATAGACAGGTGAAAGAAAATAAGATGAAAAATGTAGGTTTTGTATTAAATGATGTTGATAAAAAATACAGTGGCTACGGCTACGGTTATAAATATGGCTACGGTTACGGTACAGAAAACGACAGAAAATCTTGGTGGGAAAAGCTTTTCAAATAAAACAGCTGCATCTTCCACATAAGTAGTTGTACCTACAGGAGAAAAATTATTTTAAATATTGTCTTTTACTGACCATATGAATGAAGAAAAGAGCTGCAGGACGTTTAAAAGCTTCTATGGCTCTGGGGATGAGTTATGGAGATTAAAAAAAGAGAATGATGCTCTTCTTACGGAAACTGAATTAAGGACAATATTTATAAAGGGTGTTCAGTGATTAATAATAATGATGAAGTTGCATAGGATGCCCTTAAGAAGAAATGACCGGTAACCGTTTTTCGGTATGGTCATGTAGGTTCATAACTTTTAACGTTGTAGTCTGCCATAAAAATACTTCATTATCCATAGAAAGGAAGTTTGCCAGACATGGTCTCTACATTTTTGTAGTATTTTAGACCCAGGCAGACAGATTCTTTGATGGGTGCTCCCACAATATTAAAAACACAATTGATATACGTAAGCATGATTTCCATTCTTTGTAAGGGAAATCGTGTGAAATGATTGAGTTCATACGAAGCAGTATTAAAAGTGCGGATGAGATCAAAAAAGAAATTATTGATGATAAATATAATAAATCTCAAAAATAAATGAAAAAAATAGCAATTATAGGGCAAGGATACGTGGGATTACCTCTAGCCATTGAGTTCTCTAAACATTTTCCTGTTTTAGGTTTTGATATTAATCAGGAAAGAGTAGAAGAATTAAACTCAGGTAAGGACAGAACATTGGAAGCTGATTTAGAAAAATTAAATGCAGCAATTGAATCCGCAAAAAACACGGATTTTTCTACGGGCTATAAAGCTACATACAGTCTTGAAGATTTGGCTCAGGCACAAATATATATTGTCACAGTACCTACTCCAATAGACAGGTTCAATGCGCCGGATCTTACGCCTTTACTGAAAGCTTCCGAAATGATAGGAAAAGTATTGAAGAAAGGAGATATCGTCATTTATGAATCAACAGTTTATCCTGGATGTACAGAAGAAGACTGCGTGCCGGTTCTGGAAAAAAACTCTCATTTAACTTTCAATCAAGATTTCTATGTCGGTTATTCACCAGAACGTATTGTGCCGGGTGATAAAGTAAATACCCTGACAAGTATAAAAAAAGTAACTTCCGGGTCAACAGCCGAAGTAGCCGAAGAGGTCGATCAGCTTTATAAAGCCATCATTACTGCAGGTACACATAAAGCACCAAGTCTAAAAGTAGCAGAAGCTTCTAAAGCAATAGAAAATGCACAAAGAGATGTTAATATATCTTTTGTAAATGAATTGGCATTAATTTTTGACAGAATAGGAATTGATACCAATGATGTTTTGGACGCTGCTGGTACGAAGTTTAATTTTCTCAAATATAAACCGGGATTAGTAGGCGGGCACTGTATATCCGTAGATCCCTATTATCTGGCTCATAAAGCTACACAGCTAGGTTATCATCCTAATGTAATCCTTTCAGGACGACGTGTAAATGATTCGGTTGCAGAGTTTATCGCTTCAAAGGTGGTGAAACTGATGATTAAAAAACAAAAAAAGATCGATGGTTCCAAAGCGCTTATTTTAGGTGTTACTTTCAAAGAAAACTGTCCGGATGTCCGCAATACAAAAGTTGTTGATGTATACAAGGAATTGAAAGAATACGGTATCACCGTAGATATCTACGACCCTTGGGCAGATTCGGAAGAAGTAATGCATGAGTACGGAGTTTCAATATTGAATGAATTACCCGAAACCAAATACGATGCAGTGGTCATAGCAGTTGCACACACCGAATTTTTAAATCTGGATATTCATCAACTAAAAAATGATCAGGCAGTTGTTTTTGATATAAAAGCGTGTCTGGACAGAAATTTAGTAGATGCAAGATTATAAATAAATATTTGATTAAAATGATACCATTAGTAAAACCATATCTTCCTTCCAAAGAGGAATTGATGCCCGAATTGGAGAAAATTCTTTATTCCGGATATATTGCAGAAGGACAGCCTGTTTACGACTTTGAAGAGTTGTTCGGGAAGTATCTGGATAATCCAAATGTTTTGGCTTTACATTCGGGAACTGATGCATTGCATATCGCTTTACTACTTGCAGGTGTGGGAGAAGGTGACGAAGTCATCAGTACAGCGATGACTGCGGAGCCTACCAATGTGGCAATAACAATGGTGGGCGGAAAAGTAGTTTGGGGAGATGTAGATCCAGATACAGGATTACTGTCTCCGGAATCTGTTAAATCTCTTATTACTCCAAAAACCAAAGCAATTATTTTGGTTCACTATGCAGGTATGGTCTGCGATATGAATGAATTTAATAAAATTAGCAGAGAATATAATATACCTATCATCGAGGATGCTGCTCATGCATTAGGAAGTAAATATGATGGAAAGATGATAGGCAGTAATTCCCATTATACTATTTTTTCGTTACAGGCAATTAAGCATATGACGACCGTAGATGGTGGATTTCTAACTTTTAGTAAACCTGACCAGATTGCAAGAGCCAGAAGAATGCGATGGTTTGGCTTGGATAAAGGAAAAAGCAGATTGGAAAACGATATTGTTGAGACTGGGTACAAATACGCAATGAATAACGTAAATGCTACAATAGGTCTGGTTCAAATGAATCACATACACTCTATTGTAGGTAAATATATAGAGAACGGAAAGTTTTTTGACGAGCACCTGAAAAATACTGAAGGAATACAACTGGTAAAATATTCTGAAGATACAGAGCCTTCTTACTGGTTATATACAATGAAAGTAGAGAGAAGAGAACAATTCATAAAACATATGGAAGCTCACGGTATTGCTGCAAGCCCATTGCATTATAGAAATGATCTTCATTCTATTTTTAAAGAATCCAAAAGAGATCTTCCTGGATTAGATGAGTTTTATTCTACAATGGTTCACATCCCTTGCGGGTGGTGGGTTTCTGATGAAGACCGTCTACATATTGTTGAAACAATAAAAAAAGGTTGGTAATATGATTCCCCTCTATAAGCCCTTTATGCCCGAAACACCACTTGTAAACAGCATTTTGCAAAGCGGTCAGCTTGCCTACGGCAAATACGGCAAAACATTTGAGGAGCAGCTTTCTCACTATTTCGGCACAGATAAAGTATTGGTGACCAATACTTTTAATATGGCAATTCTTGTGGCATTAACCACGTTGGGTGTGAAAGCAGGTGATACCGTCATTGTTTCTCCAATGGCATGTCTGGCTTCTACTCAGCCACTTTTATCAATAGGTATTCATGTACAGTGGGCAGATGTTGATCCTCTTACAGGTACATTATCTCCGGATAGCGTAAGAAGCCTTATGCATATAAAACCAAAAGTAATCATTCATAATCATTACTGCGGATATCCGGGACACATCGATGAAATAAATGCTATTGGTAAAGAATTTGGCGTGCCGGTAATTGATGACGGAATTGAAGCATTTGGCAGCGAATATAAAGCAAGGAAAATAGGAAATGTAGGTTCTGATGTTACTATTTTTTCTTTCAATCCGGTAAGGATTCCGAATACTCTGGACGGAGGAGCGGTTATTTTTAAGGACTCAGAACTGTTTGAGAAAAGTAAGCTGATTAGAGATGCGGGTATAGACCGCACGCGTTTCAGAGATGAATTAGGTGAAATTAGTTCAAAGTGCGATATCACGTTGGCAGGACATAGTGCAACACCCATGGAAATCAATACCTACATTGGAACACAGCAGATGCTGAATGTTGAATCATTATTGTCTAAACAGCGGGATAATGCAGAAGTCTGGGAACAATATTTTTCTTCTGATTCATCTGCAAAGCTAATTGAGAGCAAAGATTCAAATCCTAACTATTGGGTATTTGGTCTTTTAGCAGAAGATAAAATTGGAATGATCAAGGATATCCGAAGCAAAGGTTTTTATGCTTCCGGAGTTCATATCAACAATAATATTTATAGTGTTTTTGGTAAAAGCGAAGTTTTACCGGGAGTTGAATATTTTAGCAATCATTTTGTAGCTGTCCCGAGCGGATGGTGGATAAACTTAAAAAATGAATTCAATGTCTGATGTACATTTTATTGAACATAAACACTTAACGCAGGATCTACTGGATGAAATTATCAGAGTGAAGTCTGTGGCATGGCCCTATTCTTATGACGAGCAGTGTAAGTGGATTAAAAACAATTTAAAAGATTCCGATATCCATGTTTTGCTTTATGATAAAGACAGCCTCACGGCATATCTTAATCTGGTGGAGATTGATATTGAGTTTGATGCGGTCACTTATAAAGGTTTTGGTATTGGCAACGTATGTGCTGCAGAAAAAGGAAAAGGATTTGGAAAAGTATTGATCGATAAAGCCAATAGCTATCTGGTAGAAAATAATAAAGTCGGTTTACTTTTTTGCAAAGATCAGCTTATACCGTTTTATACTCAGTGCAAATGGATATTAGTGACAGGAAAAGAGATATTGATCTCTGATATAAATTCTCACGTGAATACTTTTGTATATAATGCTCCCGAAGATTTCAAGCAAATTAAATATCAGGGAATTGCATTTTAATGCATATCATCTGCAGGCTATTGCTATCGGCATCTTATTCTTTAAAGCATCAGTACATTATGCTATTTCTTTTCGCAGAAACGTAGAGAGAAAATTGTATGAAAAAGCGACATAAGATTTTTGTGCTGTTACAAATTATAAATTTAAAAACATTCGTTAATAAGTTGTTAACTCAAGTTACCCAACCTAAATATCATCACCCAAAATTAAAAATCTTTTGATGGATAACAGCTCTTCTTCACAGTATAAAGGCATTTTCAAAACCACCTTCTTGTTTGGTTTTGTTCAGCTGTTTAATATCCTGACAAAGGTGATCTCCAACAAAATTGCTGCTACTTTGTTAGGTGCTGAAGGAATGGGGATCATAGGAATATTCAACAATACGGTAAACATGCTGAAAATAGGCGCAGGACTTGGAATTTCACAAAGCGCTGTTAAGGATATTTCAGAAGCACATAGTACAGACAATAGTACAAAATTTTCCAGAACGATTTCTGTAATAAATAAAGTGCTGTTGATTACGGGAATTGCCGGCCTCGTTTTAACTGTTGTTTTCTCCCCGTTGATCAGTAAATTCACAATGGGCAATATGGGATATACTGTCTCTTTCATTTTTTTAGGATTGGCCGTTGCTTTTGGTATTTATACTGATGGTCAGCTGGCGATCTTAAAGGGAATGCGTAAGCTGCGCGAGCTTGCTAAAGCAAGTGTTATAGGCTCTGCAGTAGGTTTGGCAGCAGCGGCGCCTCTGTATTACTTCTTTGGAAAATTAGGAATAGTACCTTCTCTTATTATTGCATCGCTCGCAGCTCTTTTTTTTTCTAATTATTTTGTTCAGAAAATTAAATACCAGCATAGTAAGCTGTCCCTTAAAGAGTCATTGTCTGAAGCTCTTCCTATGGTGAAGATGGGTATGTCATTAATGCTTATCTCATTCTTAACAACAATTGTGGTACTCGCTATCTCTGTTTATATACGATCAGCTGGCGGAATAAGAGAATTAGGCTATTATAATGCTGGTTCAACGATAATGGTGGGTTATTTTGGAATCATTATCACATCGTTATCTACAGACTATTATCCCAGAATTGCAGCAATTAATCATGATAACCGCAAGCTTCAGGACGAACTAAACAAACAGTCTGCGGTAAGTTTAATTTTAACAGGGCCGTTAATGGTAGTATTTATTTTTTTACTGCCTTTTCTTGTCGAACTTCTTTTCTCAAAGGAATTTACACCTATTATTGATTTTATAAAAATCGGAATTTTTGGAACTTTAATCACCATCTGTTCCAATCAGGTGGATATGATTTTGGTTGCCAAATTTGAGACTAAAATATTTATTATCCTATCTGTGATCTACAGAGTTATCCAAACTGTTGTAACCATTCTTCTATACAAATTTTATGGATTGATTGGAGTAGGAATAGCCAATGCCATCATGGGTTTTATTCATTTTCTTATGATGACGGTGGTGGTCTACAAACTCTATAATATCAGATTCGACAGGTTTTTTGTTAAAATTGCCTTGGTGATCCTATTTTTCGTGGTTAGCAGTACCATTTTTTCATCAATAGAAAATACAATATTAAAATATGCAGTTGGAGGGTGTTTATTTATAGCATCTCTTTTATTTTCTCTTGCTATATCGCAAAAATATTTTAATATAAGTATTCTCGCATTAATCAGAAACAAACTTAAAAGCAATAATAAAAAAAAGGATGAGTAAGAATTTGTTATTTTCAGTTATTATCCCTGTATACAATATGCAGCCCTATCTTGAAAGATGTCTGGATAGTGTTGTAAACCAAAGTTATAAAAATCTGGAGATCATTATCGTTAATGATGGTTCTGCAGATGGCTCATTGGATATAATAAAAAGATATGCTCAGTCTGATGAAAGAATTATTGTTATAGATAAATTGAACGAAGGTATCGGAGGAGCTTATATGGATGCTCTCGAAATTGTAAAGGGTGACTATATTTCTTTTGTAGACGGAGATGATTTTATAGAACTCAGCATGTACGAAATCTTAGCACAGCACATCAGTGATAAAAACGCAGACATTGTTCAGTTTGGATATCAAAAAATTGATCATGAAAATAAAATTCTTTCTAAGGTTAATTTTGGGGAAGGATATTTTGAAGGTAATAAGGATGTACTAAAGTATAAGTATGAAAAGATTTTGCATCCAAGTATAGGTCTGAAAGTAGTTAGAAAGGATCTTTTCGAAAATATAAAATTACTAAGACAAAACATCGGTATAGATATATTGATTACCCTGCAGACTTTTTTAAAAGCAAAGTCTTTGTATGTGATAAAAGATTCCTTCTATACTATTTTTGTCAGAGAAAATAGTGTCAGTCGTTCAAAATATAATGATACCATTATTCAACAGTTATTGTCAATGCGTAATTTGATTTATACTGTGATTACAAGTTCAAAGAATAAGCAAATAATGGTCTATAACCTGCCTACACTCATCAATGAATCTATTGTGATTTGTAATTATTACTATAAAAATGGAGACAAATCACATTTTAATACCTTTCTGGCAGAATACAGAACACATTATGTAAGTCTGCGACAGGAGCTTAGCTTATGCAAAACTGAAATAATATTAAAAGCATCACTCTTTTATTATCTTCCGGTGATCTATTTAAGAATCATGGGTTCCAGGATAAAAATTTAATAATAAATCATTTGAATTCCAGTTAAGGGATTGCTTTTAATTTTTGAGTATTTTAAATAGATAATACATGTACATATTACTATTCTTTGTAATCTTTATATCGCTGCTTGTTGAGCTCAAGACTCGAAAAATTCAGTCGGGTTTATTTTATCTGTCTTATCTTTTAATGACTTTAATTGTTGTTTTCAGATATGGACAGGGCACCGATTATTTTGGTTATATGTTCCTGTATAATCATGTTGATCTTACATCACCGGTCTATCAAAAAGATATTGGTTTTTCATTGCTTTGTTATTGGTCTACAAATGTTGGGATGTCTTACGTAACATTTAGTTCACTTTTTGCATTAGTTACAATGGCTATCTTTTTTCCTTTTTTTAACAATATCTGTAAAAAAAGCATGATGCCCGTTTTCCTTTTTTATGCTTATATATTTTTAATTTATCCTGCAAGCGGAATCAGACAGGGCTTAACGTTAGCAATACTTTTAGGAATACTCTATCCACTCTTAATAAGAAAAAAATATATATTTTATTATCTTGTTTTGTTTTTAGGATCATCAATACACGGGTCGTTGCTTATCTGTGCAATCATACCTTTCATCAAACTTATTAATTTTAAAAAAAATATTGCGATTTTACTGTTCTTAATTGCAACTGCTATAAGCTTATTGAATATAAACATCTATTCAATTTTGCCATTTGCACTTCCTCAGAACAGAGGGGTTATTTTAGATGGTGATGATGCTTTCAATTTCACAGGAAAAATTTTTCGTATAATCATTATATTAATTTATTTGAGTATTCCGGTTAAATACTATAAAGGTCATCTGCTAGAGTTGCGTAATATTGTATTCACCGGATATTTAATTTATTCATTGTTGTCTTTTATTGGTACCGTTGCAGCCAGAATTGAAATTTATTTCAGAGCATTCGAATTGCTGCTTTTATATCTGCTCTTATATAATACGTTTATAACGAAGACAGCAAAGTACTATTTTATGCTTATTGTTCTTTATTCAGTTTTGTTTTTTAAAAATATTAAAAGCCAGATTGATCAGGGAGATTATGTGAATACAAATATTTTATCATATCCATTTATTTCAATTTTTAATCCTGAAAAAATTAAAGAAGTTAGAAAAGATGATGCTGTGTATTTAAATGATTAACAGATTTGATAATACTAATATCACCGAATATACAGTTTTGAATTATTATAATAACTTTAAATATTGCTAATGAAAATCTACTTTCCAATAGGAGCATTTTATCCGTCACAAATAGGAGGACCCTGCAATACTCTTTTTTGGCATACCTGTGCCTTACAGTCCCATGGTACAGAAGTAGAGATCACCACCACATCGCTTGGCGTGAAAGAAGGTGATGTAGAACTCGGCAAAGTTTTGGATAAAAAGTGCGGATCGGTCTATTATGGCTCTGCTTCATCAGTTTCAGGAGACATTATAAAACAGATTTTTTCGGGAATCCGTTCTGCAGATGTCATTCATTTAAATAGTTTATTTAATATACTATCCATCATCAGCTTTTTTTACAGCAAAGTTTTTTTTCCAAAGAAGAGAATCATCTGGTCGGTGAGAGGAGAACTTAGCCCGAATGCCTTGAAATTCAGCAGGCTAAAAAAGAAGCCGCTGCTTTTCTTATACAAAAAAATGACTAAGAATGTTCTTTTTCACAGCACGGCAGAGAAAGAAGCGGATGAAATAAAATCAGTTTTCGGAGATGTTAAAATTGTAGAAATTCCTAACTTTATAGAGCCAAATAAAAGGAGAGAAGACCACATTAAAAAACAATTTCTGTATCTTGGCAGAATACACAGAATTAAGGCTATTCATAAAATGATAGAAGGTTTTTCCAAAAGTGAGAAATTCATGAATTCAGATTTTAAATTAGCTATTGTCGGAAAACACGAAGAAAGACACTCAGATTATTATAACGAACTATTGCAATTGATTGTGTCCCGGAATTTAGAAAATAAAATAGAATGGAAAGGTCATCTCGTTGGTGAAGAAAAAGAAAAAGCATATGCAGAATCGTACGCTTTAATATTACCGTCAGAGACTGAAAACTTTGGAAACGTAGTGGTAGAAGCACTCAATCAGGGAACACCCGTATTGGCTTCCAAAGGAACTCCGTGGTCTGTTTTAGAAACATATCAATGTGGAATGCATATAAGCAATAACCCAAAGGAGATTTCTGATGCAATAGATCGAATGATAGATTTGCCACAGGAAACCTATGATAAGATGCGCCAAAATGCTACGTTACTTGTAGATCAAGAATTTAATATCAATACTCAAATATATAAATGGATCAAAATTTATAATAATGAAAATTCAAAATAAAGTATTATTAATCACCGGTGGAACCGGATCATTCGGAACAGCAGTACTCAACCGTTTTTTACAGACAGATCACTTCAAGGAAATCCGTATTTTCTCTCGTGATGAGAAAAAGCAGGACGATATGAGAAATTTATACAAAAACGATAAAATAAAATATTATATCGGTGATGTAAGAGATTTCTCAAGTGTAGAACCCGCAACCAGAGGCGTAGATTATATTTTCCACGCAGCCGCTCTAAAGCAGGTTCCTTCGTGCGAGTTTTTTCCTATGCAGGCCGTGAAAACCAATGTGGAAGGCACCCAAAATGTCATTCGCGCAGCCACAGCGAATAAAGTACAGAAAGTTATCTGCCTTTCAACAGATAAAGCGGCATACCCGATTAATGCAATGGGGATTTCAAAAGCGATGATGGAGAAGGTAGCGGTAGCAGAATCTAGAAATACTTCTGAAACTGTAGTGTGTCTTACCCGCTACGGAAATGTAATGGCTTCCAGAGGTTCTGTAATTCCTTTGTTTTTAAATCAGATTCAGAAAGGAGAACCTATTACGATTACAGATCCCAATATGTCCCGTTTCTTTATGTCTTTAGAAGATGCTGTAGATTTGGTTTTATTTGCTTTTGAGCATGCGAATCCGGGAGATTTATTTGTCAATAAGGCTCCGGCAGGAAAAATAGGTGATCTTGCAAAAGCATTGATTGAATTGACGGGCAAAGAAGTACCGGTAAAGGTGATAGGAACCCGTCACGGAGAAAAACTGTATGAAACGCTCTGCACCCGGGAAGAAATGGTGAAGGCAGAAGATATGGGAGACTTTTACCGTATTCCTGCAGACAACCGTGATCTGAATTATGCGCAGTATTTCTCTGAAGGAGAAGAAGAAATTGCGCAGGTAGAAGATTATCACTCTCACAATACACAACAGCAAGGAGTAGAAGGACTGAAAAATTTGATTTCAGGTTTACCATTGATCCGAAAAGAAGTTTTCGGCGAAAATGTAACGCAGTATCCTCAGTAAAAGTAATAGAGCCAACTAAAAGCTAAAGTAAATTGATGCTGTTAAAAGGGAATAAATATCAGGACGAAAGAGGAATCATCACTTACAATAATGATTTTGATGCATCACAAATCAAAAGAATCTACACTATTGAAAACCATTCAACGGATTTTATCCGGGGTTGGCAAGGTCATAAAATAGAGCAAAGATGGTTTGCATGTATGAAAGGAAGTTTTGAGATCTCCGTCATTGAGGTGGATGATTTTGAGAATCCGTCCAGAGATTTAGCAATTCAAAAATATCTCTTAACGGAGGATGTTCTTACGTATCTTCATATTCCCGCAGGTTGTATTACGGCCATTCAGGCAAAATCTGAAGGCAGCAAACTGCTGGCTTTTGTAGATTATCATTTACATGAAGTTGATGACGAGTTTAGGTTTGAGTTGAATTATTTTAATTATGGCTAATATCAGTAGCAAACAGTTGATATGAAAAAAATCGGAATTACCGGTCAGAATGGTTTCGTAGGAAGACATTTATATAATACTTTGGGTTTATTTCCTGAAGATTTTCAACGTATAGATTTTAAAAAAGAATATTTTGAAAGTCAAAACGAGTTGGATCAATTTGTAGAGCAGTGCGATGTTATAATACATCTTGCTGCAATGAACCGCCACGAAAATGAGCAGTTTATCTATGAAACCAATGTTGGGCTGGCTCAGAAACTTGTAGATTCTTTAACAAGAACAGGATCAAAAGCTCATGTTATGATTTCTTCTTCCACTCAGGAAGAAAGAGATAATTTGTACGGAAAATCAAAAAAAGAAGGAAGAGAAGCTCTAGCAAACTGGGCGCAAAAAAGCGGTGGAAAAATGACGGGGTTAATTATTCCCAATGTATTTGGAGCTTTCGGAAAGCCTTTTTATAATTCTTTTGTGGCTACATTTTGCCATCAGCTGACCCACGGTGAGACTCCTGCCATTGCTGCGGATGGCGAAGTGAAATTAATATATGTTCAGGAACTGGTTGATACCATTATTTCCGAAATAAAAGAAGGCATCAGCAAACCAGAATTTTTAATCGAACCTACGGCAGTCAAAAAAGTTTCTGAAGTTTTAGCATTATTAAATGACTACAAAACCAAATATTTTGACTCTGGAGAAATTCCCGTAATTAACAATTCGTTTGAGCATAATTTATTCAATACCTATCGTTCTTATATTGATCATAAAACGTATTTTCCCGTAAAATTCACCCAGCATACAGATCCCCGAGGAGCGTTTGTGGAAGTCATTCGCTTAGGAATCGGAGGGCAATGCTCATTTTCAACCACGGTTCCCGGCATTACCAGAGGGAATCATTATCATACCAGAAAAATCGAACGTTTTGCTGTTATTAAAGGAAAGGCATTAATTCAACTTAGAAAAATAGATACCGATGAAGTACTAGATTTTTATTTGGACGGAAGCGAACCGGCGTACGTTGATATGCCAATCTGGTACACCCACAATATCAAAAATATAGGAGAAGAGGAATTATACACGATTTTCTGGATCAATGAAGCATTCGATCCGGAAGATTCTGATACGTATTTCCTGAATTGTAATCTTTAATAGTAATAACTGAAAAGGCAATCCAGCCAACAACTATACAATGAAAAAATTAAAAGTAATGACGGTCGTAGGAACAAGACCGGAAATTATCAGACTATCAAGAGTATTAGATGCTTTAGATGCTTCTCAAGCAGTAGAACATATCATCGTTCATACCGGACAAAATTATGATTACGAGCTGAATCAGATTTTCTTTGAAGATTTAGGACTTCGTAAGCCCGATTATTTTCTTGACGCTGCCGGAAAAACAGCAACAGAAACTGTGGGAAATATTTTGATTAAAATAGACCCTTTATTAGAAGAATTAAAGCCGGATGCGTTTTTGGTTTTGGGAGATACCAATTCATGTCTGTGTGCCATTCCTGCAAAGAAAAGACATATTCCTATCTTCCACATGGAAGCCGGAAACAGATGTTTTGACCAGCGAGTGCCGGAAGAAACCAACCGTAAAATTGTAGATCACACTTCAGATATTAACCTCACATATTCTGATATCGCCAGAGAATATCTTTTGAGAGAAGGTCTTCCTGCAGACAGAATTATCAAAACGGGTTCTCCGATGTTTGAAGTTCTTCATCATTATTTACCGCAGATTGACGCTTCCAATGTTCTTGAAAAATTGAATCTGGAAGAAGGAAAGTTTTTTGTAGTGTCATCCCACAGAGAAGAAAACATTAGTTCTGAGAAAAATTTCAGAGGTTTGATGGCTTCTTTGAATGCTATTGCCGAAAAATATCAATATCCAATTATCGTATCCACACATCCGCGCACTCAAAATATGATTGATAAAATGCAGATTGAGATGCGTCCTGAAATTCAGTTTTTAAAACCTTTAGGATTTCATGATTATAACGCACTGCAGAAAAGAGCATACGCCGTATTATCGGATTCGGGAACTATTTCGGAAGAGTCTTCAATTTTGAATTTTAGAGCCTTAAATATTCGTCAGGCGCACGAAAGACCAGAATCTATGGAGGAAGCCAGTGTGATGATGGTAGGCTTGTCTCCTGAAAGAATCTTACAGGGCTTAACGCAGGTTTTACAGCAAAAAGTGGGAGCTGAAAGAAACTTCAGACCTGTAGCTGATTACTCGATGCCGAATGTTTCTGAGAAAGTGGTAAGAATCATTATTTCTTATACAGATTATATTAAAAGAACCGTTTGGTCGGAAGAAATTTAAAGATGAATATACTTTTTTTGACTTTAGCTGAAATTAATTCTGTAGAGGATCGGGGTATTTATCAGGATTTGTTGCGTAAATTCCGTAATGAAGGCCATGATGTTACTATTGTAACCCCCGTTGAAAGAAGAAAGGGAATTTCTACTAATTTCAACAAAAAAGAAAACGTTTCTATTCTTCAGGTAAAAACATTCAATATTCAGAAAACCAATATCATTGAAAAAGGTATCGGAACTCTGGCCATTGAATACCAGTATCTTTCGGCGATAAAAAAATATCTTGCCGGCAAAAAATTTGATCTTGTCTTATATTCTACGCCACCCATTACATTTGCTAAAGTAATAGAATTTGTAAAGAAGAGGGATCATGCAAAATCTTATTTACTTTTGAAGGATATTTTTCCGCAGAATGCTGTGGATATGAATATGCTTACAAAAAATGGTTTTCTGCACAGGCAGTTTGTAAAAAAAGAGAAAAAATTATATAAGATTTCAGATACAATAGGATGTATGTCTCCTGCCAACGCAGATTTTGTTTTGCGGCATAATCCGGAGATTGAAAAGAGTAAAGTTGAAGTGAATCCCAATACGATTGAGCCCAAAGATTTCAATTATTCCGAGGATCAGAAAATTGCTATCCGGAAAAAGTATGGAGTTCCTGTTGATAAGAAAGTTTTGATCTACGGTGGCAATTTGGGAAAGCCGCAGGGACTAGATTTTCTTTTAGAAACAGTGAAAGAAACCCGATTGAGCAATGCCTATTTTCTTATTGTCGGAAATGGTACGGAGTTTCAGAAAATTCAGAATTGGTTTGATACTCATCAGCCTGACAATGCAAAATTGCTGCAGAAATTACCCAAAGAAGACTATGATCAGCTTTTGTCTGCCTGCGATGTAGGTTTGATATTTTTGGACAGAAATTTCTTAATTCCCAATTTCCCATCGCGCCTGTTGTCTTATTTAGAAATGAAAATTCCTGTCATTGCTGCTACAGATCCCAATACAGATATTGGCGATATTATTGAACAAGCAAATTGCGGGTATAAAGTGATTGCCGGTGAGCAGAATGAAATGCAGGCCAAGCTGAAAAAACTGCTTCTTGAAGACAACTTATCAGAATTGGGAAACAATGCCTTGCGTTTGCTGGAAAAAGAGTATGTGGTAGACAGGTCTTACCGTTTAATTATAAATAGATGTAAAGATGTATAGAACATTTCTGAAAAGACTTTTAGATTTTTTGATCGCTCTTTTTGCATTAATAGTGCTAAGTCCGGTTTTTATCATTGTGACCGTAGGATTGTATTTTGCAAATAATGGGAAACCGTTTTTCTTTCAGGCACGACCGGGACTAAACGAAAGGATTTTTAAAATCATCAAGTTTAAGACGATGAATGATAAAAAGGATAAAAATGGAGAACTTCTGAAGGATGCTGAGAGACTTACAACGATAGGAGGTATTGTCCGCAAAACTTCTTTAGACGAGATTCCACAATTAATCAATGTTCTCAAAGGTGATATGAGCCTGATAGGACCGAGACCTTTATTGCCGGAATATTTACCGTTATATACCGATAAACATAAAAGACGGCATGAAGTTCGCCCGGGAATAACAGGATTAGCACAGGTAAAGGGGAGAAATACAATGAAGTTTTCGGAGAGGTTTAATAATGATGTGTTTTATGTTGATCATGTTTCTTTTTCTTTAGATATAAAAATCATTTTATTAACCATTAAATCAATCCTATTTAAGTCTTCGACAATCATTAACGGTCAGACTGTAGATGATGTAGACGATCTGGGAATTAGCAGGAATCTGAGCAGTAATCACTTTAAAAAAAAATAACTATGAATATAAAAGGAAAAAAAGTTGTTCTAAGAGCGATTGAAAAAGCGGACCTAGAGTTATTGCATAAATGGTCAAATGATCCTGAAATAAATTATATGCTGGGAGGATGGCATTTTCCGTCCAGTATGCAAGACCAGGAAAAATGGTTTGCTTCCCTTTCATTAAGTAGCAACAACCAGAGATTTGCTATAGACGCTCCTGATCTTGGATTAATAGGAATGGCTAATCTGGTTGATATAAACTGGAAAGATCGAAATGCTTTTCACGGTATGTTGCTTGGCAATAAAGACACTAGAGGCAAAGGTTATGGTATTGATACTGTGATGGCTATCAATAGGTTCGCTTTTGAAGAATTAGGTTTAATGAGAATGAACACAACGATAATAGCAAGTAATGAACCTTCCATAGGTGTTTATACGAAAAAATGTGGCTGGGTAATAGAAGGAATTAAGAAAAATCATTATTTCAGGAAAAACCAATGGTGGGATGAGGTTGTAGCAGGAATAACCAGAGAAGATTATTTTAATTTAATCGAAGAAAATAATTACTGGAAAAGTGATAAATAGAGAATACGGTTCGGATTTCCACTATTTTTTTGATGATCATAGGGAGAGGTCATCATTATTCGCCGATGATAAATTTTCATTTTTCTTTTCCGGAAGAGTGGCACTTTATAATCTTCTTTCGTTTGGTATTGAAAAGTATCAGTGGAAAAAAGTAGGATTCCCAAGTTATTATTGTCACGAAGTCGTTGAATTTTGTAATAAATTACCCATAGAGATTATTTATTATGAATTTAATCCTGTGTCGTCTCAGGAATCTGTTGCATGGGAAGATGATGAATACAGTGTTTTTATCAATGTAGATTTTTTTGGAATTAAAAAATTAGATACGTTGTTTCTTAAGAAAACTGTCATTATTGATGATGTAACGCATAATTTATTGAGCTTTAAAAAAAGCAATGCAGATTATTGTTTTGCGTCTTTAAGGAAGCAGATTCCCCTTCCGGTTGGAGGATTTTGTTTAAGTAAAAATAATGATTTCAATGTTCAGATAGATGAGACGGATAAAGCCAATCTGACCGCAGTTCAGAAGTTGTCTGCCATGTACTTAAAATCTCTTTATTTGAAAGGAGATTTTCACAAAAAAGATATTTTCAGAAAGTTGTACATAGAAGCTGAAGGGAATTTTGAATCTCTGGAGACCAATTCCTGTATACCCGGTGTTATTAAGGCACAGATATCCTCTTTAAATCCAGAAAGTTTAATTTACGCTACAAGAAGAAACTGCCAGATTTTAAAAAGTAAAATTAAAACTTCAGAAAGGGTGAAAATTTTGCAGACAGATGCCCAGACAGAAATGGGATTACTTCTTCTGTGTCACACTAAACATATACGTGATGAGATCCGTAAGTGTCTGATTGATAACAAAATATTCCCTGCTGTTCTTTGGCCAAAGCAATCTTCTCCGGCAGATATTGAACTGGAAAACACAATCCTCTTTGTCCATTGCGATTTTAGATATGATGAAAATGATGTTGAATTTATAGCTGTAACTATTAATAATTGTATTAAAAATGTATAAATCTGAAGTCATTGAAGTAAACAATCCCAGGTGGGAAAAAATAGTGAAATCTAGTGCTATATATGATTTTTACCATACTGCATTCTATCATAGGATTGATAATAATTTCACTTCATTGCTTTTTGTAGCAGAAGATGAAGATGATTTCATTGCGTTACCTTTGGTATTGAGACCTATTGATGAAACTATATGCGCTGACTTTACTTCTGTTTATGGTTATTGCGGACCCATTTCCAGTCGTCTGGATTTTGATTTCGATCAAAAATTTATCGATTTTTTTCAAGCAGAGTTAAGAAAATATTGTACAGAAAATAATGTTGTCAGTTTGTTTTCAAGATTGCATCCTTTGATATCTCAGCAGTCTGCATTGGTCAACATGGGAGAGGTTTCACCACTCAATAAAACGGTTGTTATTGATTTAAAACTTAGTCAGGAAGAACAAAAGAGACAATACAGAAAGTCTAATAAATCTGAGCTCAATCAGCTGAGAAGGAAAGGATTCTATGTAGAGGAAGCAAAGTCTGCTGAAGATATAGACCGTTTTCTGGAAATTTATTACGAAACTATGGATAGGGTTCATGCTTCGCCTTATTATTATTTCAGTAAAGAGTATTTTCATTCATTTTTGAATAATACACATTTTCGGAATAAATTGTTAGTGGCAAAGTTTGAAGATAAAGTTATTGCAGGTGCTATTTTCACGATTACAGATAAAATAATGCAATATCATTTAGCAGGAACCACAGAAGAATTTATCAGACTGACTCCCATGAAGCTTATCTTGGATGAAGCAAGATTATTAGGAAATGATCTGGCTCTGGATTATCTTCATTTAGGCGGAGGTGTTGGCGGAAGCGATGATGATTCATTATTTAAATTTAAATCTGGGTTTTCAAATGTGTACTGTCAGTTTTCGGTTTGGAAATATATACTGAATGACAAAGTGTATAACCAATTATCGGAAAACAAACAGGAATCTTCATATTTTCCTCTTTACAGAAGTTAATAATGAATTGAGGATTCTATGTTTGATGATTGAATAGGAAAGATAAATAAAGATAAATTAAATGATTAAGTAGACAAATTATGAATTCAAAAATATGGCTTTCTTCACCCCACATGGGAGGAAACGAACTAAAATACGTACACGATGCTTTTGATGCCAATTGGGTAGCACCGTTGGGACCCAATGTAGATGGGTTCGAAAAAGATTTAGAAAATTTTTTAAATACCGACGTGAAAGTGGCAGTTCTTTCTGCCGGTACAGCAGCATTACATTTGGCTTTGATCGAATGTGGAGTTCAGTATGGTGATGAGGTGATTTGTCAGTCTATGACGTTTTCGGCATCTGCCAATCCGATTGCTTATTGCGGGGCAACTCCCGTTTTTATTGATTCAGAAAAAGACACGTGGAATATGTGCCCTGTAGCTTTGGAGGAAGCTATTGAAGATAGAATTTTGAAAGGCAAAAAGCCAAAAGCCATCATCGTTGTTCATTTGTACGGAATGCCTGCAAAAATGGATGAAATTACAGCAATTGCCGAGAAACATGCAATTCCTGTAATTGAAGATGCTGCAGAAGCGCTGGGTTCTACCTATAAAGGGACATCTTGCGGTACTTTCGGACGTTTCGGGATTTTATCCTTTAACGGAAACAAAATCATCACCACATCAGGCGGAGGAGCATTGGTGTGTCATACACAGGAAGATAAAGATAAAGCAGTTTTCCTTTCAACTCAGGCAAGAGATAACGCGCCCCATTATCAGCATTCTCACATCGGTTACAATTACCGGATGAGCAATATCGTAGCAGGAATTGGTCGTGGACAGATGGAAGTGTTGAATGATCGTGTAGAGGCACGCCGAAAAATGCATGATTTCTACGTTGAAGTGTTTGGAAACATTGATGGAGTTGAAGTATTTTCTGAACCCACGGGTGATTACTACTCCAATCACTGGCTGTCTGCAATTGTTGTAAATCCGGAAATTACCGGGAAAACAAGAGAAGATCTGCGATTGGCATTTCTGGAAGACAATATAGAATCACGTCCTCTATGGAAACCAATGCATTTGCAGCCCGTTTTTGCCGAATCTCCATATTATGGAACAAGCGTTGCTGAAAAATTATTTGATGACGGTTTGTGTCTTCCTTCCGGATCCAACCTTATGGATGAAGACAGGTTAAGAATAAAAAACGTAATTCATAAGTTTTTTTCGAAATAAAAAATAACGTTAAGAAAATTTAATATTCTGTAACTGTCTGCTTTTTAATAAGCAGACAGTTTTTGTTTGGGATATATCACTTTTTGGTGGATACTTAAAATGGTTAACCGGTATTTTTTGCTATCTTTGCCATTCAATAAAATACAAGTGAGAAAATACCCATGGTGGAAAGCTTTAATGGACTACGGAATAAGTTTCGTAGCATTTTCTATGTTATTACCTGTTTTACTAATCTTAATGATTATTTCTTCTTTTGATACCGGGTTCCCGGGTATTTTTACGCAAAAAAGAATCGGGCGAGACGGCCGTATTTTTATTATTTATAAATTCAGAACCTATAATCCCAGATCTTTTACAAAATCAAAAATCGGAGGCTGGATGAGGAAAACGAAACTCGACGAACTTCCACAGCTTCTCAATATATTAAAAGGCGATATGTCTCTGGTGGGACCAAGACCTGATATTCCTGGGTACTACGATGTTCTTACCGGTGAAAACCGGTTGGTATTACAGCTAAAACCGGGATTAACGAGTGAAGCAGGAATAAGATACAGAAACGAAGAAGAACTTTTAAACAAACAAAAAAATCCTTTACAATATAATGACGAAATTCTTTTTCCCGAAAAAGTAAAACTGAATCTTGAATATTATTACCAGCTTTCTTTTAAAAAAGACGTAGAAATTCTATTCAGGACATTTTCAGTTTTAGGTAAGTAAGATAATTACAATAAATCCACAGATAAGTTGCAGTTGTTTTTTAGATTTTATAATAGCCATTTTATCGTTAGCGTCATCACTCTAAAGAAATAATCTCAGGAGTATTATATGTGTACCGATGTACTACGAAAGTTCACTTATTTTTTAGAATAGGTTAAAGGAAATAATGAAAGATATCTGTAAACGAAGCGAAATAAAAAGCGTTAAGACGGCCTCAATGGTAAGAGCGTGGATGTTAACGGATCAGTAAAATATTATAATAATTGATCATTACATTTACCGGAAAGATGGGCTTGCTTGTTTTTAATTTCTCAAAAAAGCTGTATCTTTCGCAACCACAATTTATATTTATTTGTATTCTCATCATATAATGGAAGATAGTAAAAAAAAGAAGGAGAAAAGCTTGAAAGAAATGATTCAGCCTTTTCTATTAAAATGGTATTGGTTTTTAACAAGTATTGCAGTTATGGTAACATTGGCTGTATTATATATCAAATCTTCTGTACCCGTTTATAAAATTCAAACCAGTGTTTTAATTAAAGAGGCTTCTAAAATGTCTGCGGCTTCGGGAGATTTCAGTGTACTCCAAGGCTTGTCTGGATTTTCCGGAATGGGCACCAATAGTATTGAAAACGAAATCGAAATTTTCCGATCAAAAAAACTGATAGAGAAGGCTTTGGCTGATTTCAACACTCAGGTTCCGGTGTATGCCAAACAGACATTTCGTGATGTAGAATTATATAAAGATACATCGCCTATTGTAATAAATTTGGTTAGCCAAAAAGAAAGCTCGACTCCTCCGAAGGAACATATCTTTATCGATGTAAAAGGTGATAAAATTATTTTATCATCGAAGGAATTTAAAAAAAATATCGAAACTCGTTTTGGTAAATTGGTGAGTTTACCATTCTGTAATATTATTTTCACTAAAAATAAAAATTATAAAGCATACAAAAACAAGAATATTGATCTAAATAGGCTATACTTTACTTTTAATGAATTTGAAGAAAATATAGAGAATTTTCAAAAAAAAATTGATATAGATTTAATTAATAAGGATGCTACTGTGATTGGTATCAGTATGTTATATGAGAATAAGGATAAGGCGAAAGATATTTTAAATAATCTGGTGATGTATTACAATACTTTAGCTATTAATGACAAAAATATTGAATCAAAAAAAACAAAAGATTTTATTGATGAGAGAATTTTATTAATATCTAGAGAGTTGGGAAATGTAGAGAATCAGAAAGAAGATTTTAAAACACAAAACAGTATTGTAGATATTCCTTCGGAAGCAAGAATCAATCTTGAATTTAATACAGATGCGAAAAAGAGAATTTTACAGTTAGATACCCAATCCGAACTTACAGATATGCTTACTGAATATTTGAAGCGACAGTCAGCCAATCAGATACTTCCAACAAATATAGGTTTAGATAACGCAGAAGCATCTTCTAATATCGTAATATATAACAAGCTGATCTTAGAACGTAACAGACTGCTTGAAACAGCAACTGAAGATAATCCTTTGGTAAAGGAACTCTCCAATCAGATCTCTAATATAAGAATGGGGGTGATGCAAAGTTTACAAAGTTCTAAAAATAACAATGCTATTGTAAAGGGTAAAATTCTTAGACAGCTGAATTTATCGGAAAACAACATAGAAAAAATACCAAGTCAGGAAAAATTATTCAGAAATATTGAAAGACAACAGCAAATAAAAGAAAACTTGTATTTACTTCTTTTGCAAAAGAGAGAAGAAGCTGCTATTACAATGGCAAATACATCAGAAAAAGCCAGAGTAATTGATGACGCATTTGGTTCCCGAAAGCCTGTATCGCCTAAGAAAATTGTCATACTCTTTGGAGCATTAATATGTGGTTTTTGTTTTCCGATGCTGATGCTGTATGTAAAGCAGTCGTTTAGTAATAAAATTGTTACGAGAAACGATGTTCAAGAGCTTTCAGAGGTTCCTGTCTTATCAGAAATTCCTAGGTCTGCTGATAAAAATAATAATATTATAAAATTAAATGACGTAAGCCCAATGGCTGAAGCATTTAGGATTTTAATTACTAATCTTAATTATCTTATTCCTCAAAAAAAATCAGCTAAAATTATTTTTGTTACCTCTAGTGTAAAGGGTGAAGGAAAAACATTTATATCTGTTAATTTATCCTTAGCTCTTGCTACTCCGATGAGAAAAGTTTTGGTTATTGGCTCGGATATCAGGAACCCGCAGTTACAGCGATATAATGTTACAATGAAAAATGTATCGGGACTTACAGAGTATTTGTATGATAATGATAAAACTGCGAAGGAAATAATTCATGCCAGTGGCATAAATCCTAACTGTGACTTTATATATTCTGGAGCAATACCGCCAAACCCTACAGAGTTGTTTGAAAACGGCAGATATCAGAAACTGATAAGTGAAGTAAAAGATTTATATGATTACGTGATTTTGGATACAGCACCATTAATGTTGGTAACAGATTCCTTTCTATTTGCAAATGTTGCTGATGCTACGGTTTATGTAATACGATCAGAATACTCAGAAAAAGATTTTATTGATTTTGCTAATGAACAGATAAAAAATAAAAAAATACTAAATACTGGATTTGTTCTAAACGACGTTCACCAAACAAACTTTGGCTATGGTAACAAGTTCGGTTATGGTTATCATTCTGATACAAAAAAATGGTGGCAATTTTTTAGATAATATGATATTTATTTAAATATGGCATCTATTAGCAAAAATTTCTTCTACAATACTGCTTTATCGCTTTCGCAACTGGTGATACCGATATTTACATTTCCGTATGTTGCCCGTATCTTAGGACCAGGAGAGTTGGGGAAAGTAAACTTTGCTGATTCTTTTGCCGGATATTTCATGCTCTTTGCCGGGTTAGGAATACCAATTTATGGAATCCGTGAGATTGCACGTGCGGAAAAGGGGAAGATAAATCATATATTTTCAGAAATATTTTCAATACATCTTCTTTTTACTTCACTGGTATCAATCATATACTTTCTGATTGTAGTATTTGTCTTTAAAGGAGATCATGTACTTTATTTTTTACTTTGGGGACTTTTGATGTTATTCTCTTCTTCCTTTATTGGCGAGTGGTATTTTCAGGGGACGGGGCGTTTTAAGTTTATTGCAATACGTACAATTTTGAACCGGATTTTTTTTCTGATCGTATTGTTTCTTATTATAAAAACAAAGAGTGATTCTGTACTTTATTTCATGATGATTGTACTTTCAACTTTTTTGAATGCAATAGTAAACTTCTACATCATTTCAAAAAATGTGAAGATAAAGGTGAATTTTTCCTTTATGACTATTTCCAGACATATAAAACCGATTTTTTATATATTCTTTTCAAGAGCCGCCATTACATTATTTCTGTTTTTAGATACAATCATTTTAGGCTTTTTATCCAGTGACAGTCAGGTTGGTTTTTTTACGACAGCATTAAAGATTACGAAAATACCTATAATGATTGTAAGTTCGCTTGGAGTGGTTCTCATGCCAAATTTAGCAGATGCGCATTCTAAGAATAATATTAAAATATTCCGTGAGCTCATAAAAAAGTCTATCAGTTTTGTATTGGGGGTATCAATTCCTATTGTTTTCTTTTTCTATTCGTGCTCAGATTATATTGTTGAAATTTTTGCAGGCAAGCAATATTCCCAAGCTTCAGTATTAATTAAAATATTGTGTCCTATCATTATAATTATTGGTTTGTCGACCATCTTTTCTCAACAAATACTTATCCCCATGAAGAAAGATAAAGAGATAATGATTTCAGTTTTAATTGCAATCACAGCGTGTATTATTTTTGATTTTGTTCTTATAACATATTTTAATGCATTAGGTGCTGCTTATACCAATGTTATTGTAGAAAGCATCGTCATGCTGTCGTGTTTTTTCTTTGCAACCAAATATTTACCCCGTTTCTTTCAGATAAAAGAGGTGATGATTTATTTAATAACAGCAATACCTGCTCTTTTTTTTAATAATCTGGTAACAATCTTGACAGATAATGTTTTAATGATTCTGGCTTTGAATATTACGTGTTCTGCAATTTACTTTAGTATCGTTTACGGAATTATTCTAAAAAATGAAATTTTTACTGCATTACAAAATAAAATAAAGCACTTTTTCGTATGATAACTTTATCTATTATTATAGCAACAATCGGACGTACGGTTCATCTTGAAAATTTATTAAAATCTTTAGTAAAAGGTTTAAGAGACATCGATTATGAAATTCTGATTATTGATCAAAATGGTGATGATAGATTAGATCCCATCGTCAATGAATTTTCTGACAGGTTATCTATTGATCATCATAAAGTAAATTTTAAAGGCTTATCTAAAGCGAAAAACTATGGCGCACAGCATGCTAAAGGAATGTATATGACATTTCCGGATGATGATTGTGAAGTTCAGAACAATACATTTAAAATAGCTTTAGAAACAATTGCGAGAACCGGTGCAAGTATTGTTTTTGGTAAATGCACGGATTTTGAAAATCAGGATAGTATATTAAAATTTAAGAAAGAAGAGTATTGGCTTAGTATAAAAAATATGGATGGGGGATTTGTAGAATCATCTACAATTGTGGAAAGTAAAATATTTCAAGATTATTTATTTGATGAAAGAATGGGCGCAGGTAGTTTTTATGGTGCCGAAGAAGGGTATGACTGGCTCTATAGAATTCTAAAAGATAATAGATTTACAGCATTTTTTAATCCCGAAATAATTTTTTTTCATCCACAGGCTCTTCAGCAGAAAGGAGATGAAACTTCCCTTAAAAGAGTCTATACATATACTTGTGGGCATGCTTTCTTATGTAAAAAACATAAATTTTATAAAAAATACTTTAAAGCAATCATAAAATCACTTATTGGTATTATTATTTATTTTGTAACGAAACCAAAATACTCAAAATATTATCGGGTGCAGCTTTATGCTTTATTGATAGGTTATGAATTCGCAAATACTAATGATTACTAATGCATAGCCTTAGAATGTATAAAATGGTGGGAATTGTTCAATGTTTTGCAGCATTACTATTCCTTCTCTATTTGTTTTTTGAAAAAAATGATATAGCTGTCCTGTTCATTATAATCTATGCTCTGTTCCTCAGTTTCTTTGTTATCAAAAAACAGTACGAAAAATTATACTTTAACAATACAGCACTTATTTTTTTCATATTTTTATATCTATACGGAATCTTTCTGTTTCTGATTGAATACACTTTATTTCCCAAAGTAAGTGTATATGTTTATAAAGCGGTTATTATCTATATATCAACGTTCTTCACTTATTTATTAGGAACTTATACATTACCTAAAAAAGATTACATATCACAATATGAAGAAAGCTTAAAAGATTTTGCAGGAAGAGGATATACTATTGCTTTATTTGCTATCTTAGTTGTACTGATAGCTTATAAAGCGGTTTTTTTCATTACTCAGGGATTGTTTTTTAATCCAAGTGCTCTTATAAACAGTAGTAGAGCTGAGTATTTTCAGCAGATGAGCCAATTGCAGGTTGTATTAAGTCTCCTGATTATAAGTGGCTTTCTTTATTTTACTTATTATTTTAAATTACTAAGCAAGAATCTTAAATACGCTATTATCTGTTTATTTTTATTCTATACATTGATGCAGCTCTCTGCCGGGAACCGAAGGGATTTTGCACCGGTCATTATTGGTGCTTTTTGGGTGTTTTCATGTGTGAAAAAGATAGCTTTCACCTATGTAAGATTTATTTTATTATTAATAGCTATTTTGGGCGCGTTATATTTTGGGACCGTGAGAACTGAAGTTGTGGGTGGTGAAAATTTCACTTTTTCAGAAAAAATTGCAGTAACCCTTTCTAGTAATGAGTTCGTTTACCCATTTTTTACACTAAGCTATGAGGTAGAAAGAGCAGAAAAATCTCCCAACTATAATTACCGGTATGGAGAAACTGTTTTTATCAGCCCAATTATAAACTTTATACCCAGAGAAATGTATCGCGAAAAACCAAGATCATTGGGGACAATTTTTATAGAGAAATATTTTGGACGAAACGGGATGGGATTTGCTTTTACTCCTGTTTCAGAGTTTTTTATAAATTTTGGTTATTTAGGGCCCGCTATATTCTATTTCTTTATCGGAGTTTTCTTAGTGTTTATTCAAAATAGGGCAGACCAACGAATAAATTTTATATTTTTTGCAATTTTAATAGATATTTGTCGGGGAGAAATTTCCTCAATAGTGTATCAGCTTGCATTTGTATCGTTATTTTTATATTTACCTACGCTTAATAAATTATTTAAATAAATTTCGTCTTGAGAATAATTTTTGATAATATCATATTTTGGTTACAAAGATCCGGAGGAGGATCTGTGTATTGGTCTGAATTAATCAAAAGGGCAGATCAGTTAAGAGATATTGAGGTTCTTTTCTATGATCAGGATATTCCTTCGGACAATTTGTTCCGTACCCATTTAGCTCTTGGAAATACTAGAAAAGAATCTTTATTTAACCTGAGGATAAGAAGATATATTTCGTTTACAAAAAAGGTGCAATGTAAAAGCATTTTTCATTCCAGCTATTTCAGGATTTCAAATTCGAAAAACGCAATTAATGTCACAACTATCCATGATTTTACTACAGAAAAGTTTAGAAAAGGATTGGCAAGATGGGTGAATTTTAATCAGAAAAAATATGCGATAAAAAAAGCTGCGGGAATAATTTGTATTTCAGAAAATACAAAAAAGGATCTTTTATTTTTTTTTCCGGATACTGATGAAAGTAAGATAAAAGTGATTTACAATGGTGTAAGCGAAGATTTTTTCTATATCGATGAAGATTTTAATATAGCAGACAAAGATGATCGTTTTGTAAATTTGCAAAATCAAAAATATTTATTATATATAGGTCATAGAACAAGTTATAAGAATTTTAATTTAGCCATTAAAGCAGCACAAAAATTTAAAAAAGAGTATACGTTTGTTGTGGTGGGAGAAAAATTTGATAGAAATGAAAAAAAGTATATTTCAAAATATTTTACGGAGGATGAAATCATATTAATTTCCGGATTGCAAAATAAAGAGCTGAACTTTCTTTATAATAAAGCTTTTGCATTACTGTATCCATCATCTTATGAAGGTTTTGGGATTCCTATAGTTGAAGCAATGAAGACAAAATGCCCGGTAATTGCCGCTCATAATTCTTCGATTCCTGAAGTAGCCGGAAACGCTGCAATACTTATTAAGGATATTGATGAAGAAAAAATAAGTGATGCGATACATAGTTTGTTTGTAAAAGAATTTAGAAACGAACTTGTGGAAAAAGGTATCCAGCAAAGTAAGAGGTTTAATTGGGATCACACTTTCAGATCTTATATTGATTATTATAAGAAGTTATACAATGAAAGCGATATTTAAGAATTACAATATTTTTCAGATTTTACATCTTATTTATTTGAAGATCAGAACATATTTGGTTTTTAAAGAAGCAAGATTGATTCGTTTCCCTATAGATATTCGTGGAAAAAAATACATGAAAATTAATAAAGGATTTACTACAGGGTTTGGCTGTAGACTGGAGGCTTATCCGGACGGAAAATTTAATACCCTTTTTATAGGAGAGAATTTTCAGATGAATGATTATGTACATATTACAGCGACCGAATCGGTAATAATTGGTGATAATGTATTATTAGCCAGTAAGATATATATATCAGATTCTTCTCATGGAAGTTATTCGGGAAACCATGAAGATAGCAGTCCTTTAGAAATTCCTAAAGACAGGAAGATTTTCACTAAACCTGTTGTTATTGAAGACAATGTCTGGCTGGGTGAATTTGTATCCGTTTTACCTGGAGTAAAAATAGGAAAAGGAACAATTGTAGGCGCAAATTCTGTTGTTTCAAAAGATTTACCGGATAATGTAATTGCTGTAGGTAATCCTGCAAGACCAATAAAAAAATATAATTTTCAAAATCATCAATGGGAAAAAATACAATAAAATGAATATACTTATAACAGGAGGCGCGGGATTTATCGGAAGCAATCTTGCATTAAAATTGATCTTAAAAGGTCACAGAATAACAGTTTTGGACAATCTTTCTCCTCAAATACATGGAGATAATGCAGAATTTACTTCTCCTTTATATCAGTCTATATTAAACAAGGTTGTTTTTATCAAAGGCTCAGTCACAGAACGAAAAGATTGGAAGTGTGCCTTAGAAAACCAAGATGTAATTGTGCATCTCGCTGCAGAGACTGGTACAGGTCAATCGATGTATTGTATAGAAAAATATGTTGATGTAAACCAATCAGGAACTGCAATCATGTTAGATATATTAGCCAATGATACCCATCATATTAAGAAAGTTGTTGTAGCTTCTTCAAGATCTGTTTATGGTGAAGGTAAATATCTGCATCCTGATCTTGGCATAGTTTATCCGGGTTCGCGCTCCGAAGAAAACATGAAGAATGGAGATTTTGAAGTGTACTACGAAGATTTGGTAAAGCTCGAACTGCTAGCTACGGATGAAAAGTCTAAAATACATCCATCTTCTGTTTATGGTATAACAAAATATAATCAGGAACAACTTGTAATGACGGTGTGCCCGACACTTGGGATAGATTGCGTAGCCTTTCGTTATCAAAATGTTTATGGCCCTGGTCAGTCATTATCCAATCCTTATACCGGGATCCTGTCTATTTTTTCTACGCAGATCATGAACGGAAATTCTATTAATATTTTTGAGGATGGAAAAGAAAGTAGAGATTTTGTATTTATCGACGATGTAGTAGAGGCAACGGTTTTAGGAATCGAACAAGATGTGAAGGGAGAAGTCTTTAATGTTGGAACAAGCATGCCTACTGATGTTGTAGAAGTTGCGACAACCCTGATGAATGTTTATAATATCAATGTTCCGATGGTTATCTCAAAGAATTTTAGAATTGGTGATATTAGGCATAATTATGCCGATCTTACAAAGATTAAAGAGAAATTAGGCTACAAACCAAAAGTTGATTTCAAAACAGGGATTTATAAGTTTGCAAATTGGGTGATGAAACAGGAGGTGAAAAGTGACAATCTGATTAATTCTCTTGAAGAAATGAAAAAGCGCGGACTCTACAAGTAGTCTTTACTACAAAAAGTACTTAATTACACCAACACAAATAAAATATGCTGAAAAATAAGAATATTCTTATGTTCTCCAATACATTTTTTAACTACGAAGTTTTTATCGTTGAAAAATTACAGGAAAGAGGTGCAACCGTTGATTTTTATAATGAGAGACCATCTAATAATCTCTTTATAAAAGGTATTATAAGAGTAAAAAAAGAATTGTTAAAATCGTCTATTACAAAATACTATCAAAAAATCCTGGAAAATGTCAAAACTAAAAAATATGACATTTTGTTTTTGATCAAAGGAGAAGTTATTCCTAAGTTTTTTATAGAAAAAATTATAGAAAGAAATCCTGAGATTCAAATATTCTATTACAATTATGATTCATTTACGAATAATCCTAATGTTTTAGATATACTGCCCCTTTTTCACTACAAGTATACCTTTGACCCGGATGATTCTAAAAAATATAATTTTGTTTTTAGACCATTGTTTTATTGCGATGATTACAGAGATCTCAGGAGAAAAAGCTTAGGTAATAAAAAAAAATATACATATGACGTTCTTTTTATAGGTACAGCTCATTCAGACAGATATATTGTTGCTGAAGCAGTGAAGAAAATCATTAGCCAATATGGTCGGGTGGCATTTAATTATTATTACATGCCAAGTAAATGGGTTTATTGGTTTAAGAAATTTTTTGATTCCAGCTTTTTTAAATTCGACTATAATAACCTGTCTTTTACAAAATTGAGCCATTCACAGATAATAGAGCTGTATAACAAGACCAATTGTGTTCTGGATATAAATCATCCGAATCAAGAAGGTTTAACTATGAGAACTTTTGAAGCATTAGGTGCGCGTAAAAAATTAATTACAACCAACCCATCAATTAATAAATATAGTTTTTACAATGAGTCAAATATTATGGTTATCAACAGAGAAGATGTTAAAATAGAAGATTCTTTTTTTGAAAACAAATTCGTAGAATATTCAGATCAGCAGTTATATAGAATGTCCTTAGATGGATGGATTGATGACATATTTTTAAGAAATGAGCCATTTTTTCATTTAAAAAAAAGTTAGTTGATTTGTTTATAAGTTAATTTACACAAAATATCATAAAAAAATAATAAATTTACCGATGAAAGCGATGTAAGTAATTCTTATTTACTATATGCAATATTAAAATTTCGGAAGTAAATTAGTATTACAATATATTATAGTGAAAAAAAGTTTTACAAAAACCCATATGATGAAGGAAAACAAGCAAGTCTTTAAAATAAGTAGACCTGTTAAGATATGTCTTTTCATCAACGTTAGTGATATTTCGTTGAAACTCTTCAGTGGTAAAAAATTCGCAGGAAAATACAGAGCCTTAGTTTATGACTCTAATCAGTCGAGGATTTCGGTTACAGAATATCTTGAAAAATTTAATATTAAGTGCATTGTTTTGGAAACTTCAAATATCAACCATCTTCATAAAAATATTGCAAATGAGATTGTAACCGCAAGAAACAAAGGAATTACCGTATATGATGCTCATGAATTTTATGAACATGTGAATAAAAGAATTCCCCTCATAAGATTGGAGACAAATGAATATCTGGTAGATGATATATTTACCATTGGTCAAAAACAGGGAAAGTTTAATATAAAAAGATTTATAGATATTTTAGTGAGTGTTACATTACTTCCTCTGGTTATTCCTCTGGTTATTTTAGGTTTTATTTTAGTAAAGCTTACTTCACGTGGAAGTGTACTTTTCTCACAGGAACGTGTAGGGAAAAATTCGAAAAACTTTACAATTTATAAAATCAGAACTATGATCTCAAAACATAGTGGAGATTTCACAACACAGAATGATTTGCGTGTGAATGGGGTCGGCAGATTTCTTAGACTTACAAAGATTGATGAACTCCCTCAGCTCTGGAATATCCTTAAAGGAGATATGAGTCTGATAGGACCTCGACCAGAAAGACCACATTTTGTCAAGATAAGTAATGAAGAAAATGCAATGTTTGATCTGAGACATCTTATAAAGCCAGGGGTTACGGGTTGGGCACAAGTAAATTTACCTACAGCAACTCCAAAAGATAATCTCGAAAAGCTTGAATATGATTTGTTTTATATTAAAAATTATTCTTTTCTTTTTGATATAATTATTGTCTTTAAAACCTTAAAAATAGTTTTTACATTGAATAGCAATTAAATACTGTTAACTAATTACAAATGATGAATAAGTACCGCAAATAATATATATAATTATTAATGAAAATAAAAAATACCCCACTTAAAGACTGTTACATCATCGAACCCACCGTATTTGAAGATGACAGAGGATACTTTTTCGAAAAATTTAATGAAAAAAGATTTGAAGAACTTACCGGGATGAATGGTCATTTTGTGCAGGATAATATTTCAAAATCATCGTATGGTGTGCTTAGAGGTATCCATTTACAAAAAGGTGAACATGCACAGGCAAAATTGGTTTCCTGTCAGGAAGGCAAGGTTTGGGATGTGGCTGTGGATTTGAGAGAAGAGTCTCCCACTTTCGGACATTGGTTTGGTATAGAACTTACCGGAGAAAACAAGTTGCAGTTATATATTCCTAGAGGTTTCGGGCATGGTTTTTCTGTACTGAGCGAGACCGCTGTATTTGCTTATAAATGTGATAATTTTTACAATAAAGAATCCGAAGGCAGCGTGAAATATAACGATAAAGATATTAATATAGACTGGAAGTTGAAAGAAGAAGATATGCTGCTCTCAGATAAAGATCAAAATTCTCCTGCTTTCAAGGATAAGAATTATTAAATCTATTCACAACCACTTATTTTTAAGTGGTTTTTATATGTTGATGATACACAGTTATATTTTGTATCTTTGCACACTCAAAATAGAAAGATGCGTACAAAATCTGTAGGAAAGAAGAAAATTAATATTGTAACGCTTGGATGTTCCAAGAATGTATACGATTCAGAAGTTTTGATGAGTCAGCTGAAAGCCAATGGTAAAGAAGTTGTGCATGAAGATAAAGGAGATATTGTGGTCATCAATACCTGCGGATTTATTGACAACGCAAAAGAAGAATCCATCAATACCATTCTGGATTATGTAGAGGCCAAAAACAGGGGAGAAGTAGAGAAGGTTTTTGTTACAGGGTGTCTTTCAGAGAGATATAAGCCGGATTTAATCAAAGAAATTCCAGATGTAGATCAATATTTCGGAACAAGAGATCTGCCGATTCTTTTAAAGCATTTGGGTGCAGATTATAAACATGAATTGGTTGGGGAACGATTGACCACCACACCAAAACATTATGCCTACCTGAAGATTTCCGAAGGTTGCGACAGACCGTGTTCCTTCTGTGCAATTCCTTTAATGAGAGGTGGCCACATTTCCACGCCCATCGAAACACTGGTAAAAGAAGCACAGAAGCTGGCAAAAGTCGGAGTAAAAGAATTGATTTTAATTGCTCAGGATTTAACGTATTACGGTTTAGATATTTATAAAAAGAGAGCATTGGGCGAGCTTTTGAAAGAACTCGTAAAAGTAGAAGGAATCCAGTGGATTCGTCTTCATTACGCATTTCCTAGCGGTTTTCCGGAAGACGTTTTAGATATCATCAGAGAAGAGCCAAAAGTTTGTAATTATATTGATATTCCGCTTCAGCACATCAATTCAGATTTATTGAAATCTATGAAACGGGGTACAACACATGAGAAAACCAATGCATTATTAGATAAATTCAGAGAAAAAGTTCCGGATATGGCAATCAGAACGACGCTCATCGTCGGTTATCCCGGAGAAACCGAAGAACGATTTCAGGAACTTAAAAACTGGGTAAAAGAGCAGAGATTCGACAGATTGGGATGTTTCACCTATTCCCATGAAGAAAATACAGGAGCTTATGTTTTAGAAGACGACATTCCGCAGGAAGTAAAAGAAGCAAGAGTAGAAGAAATCATGGAATTGCAGTCCCAGATTTCCTGGGAGAAAAACCAGACCAGAATCGGGGAAGTTTACAAATGCATTTTCGACAGAAAAGAAGGAAACTACTTTGTCGGAAGAACAGAATATGATTCACCCGATGTAGATAATACCGTTTTGGTACCTGCTGAAAACACCTATATTTCAATCGGAGATTTTGCGAACATAAAAATTACCTCTGCCGAGGAGTTCGATTTATACGGCGAAATTGTTTAAAAATATAAAATTAAAACCAGTGATTCAGTCATTGGTTTTTTTGTAATCTGTCTTTACGGAGAAATAGAGTACACTCAATATTTTAGTTCTTTGGGCAGCAATTTCCGCCTTCCGCTCCCAATCTTTTGTTCGTCGTTCCTCCTCACAAAAGGATTTCCGCTCAAGTCGGGCTGCAGATGGGTACAGATTTTCAACATTCCTGATTCATAGTACGTTTGTCCATCATTAAGAATAGTTTGGTTTTACAGGTTGTCATTCCACAGAAATCTCCAATATCAGCAAGCCGAACAAAAAGAAGTTTAGATCACAATAAGTAACTACGGATTTAGCTTTATGATTAAAAACGGATATTCACGATCGTATAAACAATCGATCATTATAGATTCATTAATCACTAAGTTTTTAAAGACCTGTTTATCATTCGGGAGGAATCACAGTAACTGCACATCAGACAGTTTAATTCCTGCACAATAACACAAATGACGACTTTTTGAACTTATGATTAAAAACGGATATTCCTATCTGTATGGATAATCAACCGTTTTGTAGATTCCTTTATATTCAAAAAAATGGACAGTCATTATCTACATTGAAAATCAATTATTTTACTGCAGTAAAATTTAAATTAATTAAATCATTGATAATAAATGCCTTCTGTTGAAATCAAGTTATTCTCAGATTATGCCAAAATCAAATGATTTTAAACTTTTTTAAAATTGATAGGATCCATGTAAACTATAGGAATTTCAATTAATTATATAGGAATTTTAGTAAAAATTGTATTTTGTAACTAATTGTTTTATAATGATTTAAAAATTTAATACCCGTCTGAATGCTTTTAAAGCAGTTAAAACTATTAACTTTTATATCTTATTTTTAACATTATTTAACATAGTCGCTTAAATCCCCTAATCATAGGGAGTTACAAAAATAATTAAAATAAATTTAACTTTTTGTTAAGATCTGTTAACATATAAAATAGGTGAGTAAAAAGTTTCACTATACTTTTGCCCTGTCAAACAAGTAAAATAATTCAAAATGATGAAAAGATTCATTCTCGTAATCATAATGATGATTTCAACACTAGGTGTTTATTCTTTCAAGAATAATGCCGAAGATGCGAAGAAAACAAGTTATGCGTCGTATTACCACGACAAATTTAATGGTAAAAAAACAGCAAGCGGAGAAGTTTTTGATAATTCAAAACTTACTGCAGCGCACAGAACGCTTCCTTTTGGAACCGAAATTAAGGTAACCAATCTGAACAACGGAGAAGAGGTAATTGTAACGGTTAATGATAGAGGGCCTTTTCATTCTTCAAGAGCATTAGATATGTCTAAAGCTGCGTTCGATGAAATTGGGGGTACACAGAAAGGTATCATCCCTGTACAGTACGAAATTGTCGATTAACATTTAATACGATTCTTACAATTAACAAAGCCAGCTGAATTCAGCTGGCTTTAATGTTTTAATACATCAGATGGTGTTTCATTTCTTTCGCGTATACAATCCAATGGCGTTTAAATATCCACTTCAACCATTGCAGGACAATGATCAGAATGTATCGCTTCCTTCAAAATAACTGCCCGCGAAAGTTTGTCTTTTAAAGAATAGGAAGCAAAATTATAATCCAGTCTCCATCCTTTATTATTGGCTCTGGAATTTTGTCTGTAGCTCCACCAGGTGTAATTGTCCGGTTCATTATTGAAAAACCTGAAACTGTCTATGAGTTCACATTCGTCAATGAATTTCGTCATCCATTCTCTTTCCATCGGTAAAAACCCGGAAGTGTTTTTTAAGCCGACGGGATTATGAATATCAATGGCCTGATGACAGATATTAAAATCTCCCGATATAATCAGGTTTGGAATTTCTTTCTTCAGATTTTTGATGTATTCCAGAAAATCGTGGCAGAACTGCATTTTAAATTCCAGTCTTTCAATATTTGAAGCTGAAGGTACATATACTGAAATCACCGAATAGCCTTCAAAATCTGCACGGATGATTCTTCCTTCACTGTCATAGTGTTCTATTCCGCAGCCATATTCCACATGGTGAGGCTTTGTTTTTGAGGCAATTCCTACTCCGCTGTAACCTTTTTTTACGGCTGAATGCCAATAACTGTAGTAGCCGTTTTTTTCCAAGCTTTCGATGTCTATCTGGTCGTTTCCGGCCTTGCTTTCCTGAATGCAGATAATATCCGGATCGGCAACTCTTAGCCAGCCAAGAAAATCTTTGGTAAAAGCAGCCCTTATTCCGTTGACATTATAAGTGATTAATTTCATATATAAATTTTACTGTTTTTTAAAGTAAGTTTTTTTTGAGCTAAAGTTCTGTCCGCTCTTTGTGGATTAGTTTTTCGGATATAAAAAATAAATGAAGAGCATGATGATGAAAAATAAAACAAGAAATAAAATCCATTTTCCGGCAGAATTTGTTTCTACAAACAAGTTGCTTTTTTTTTGAGGAACAGGATATTTTCCATTCAGAAAATCGGTTTCATAGTTTTGCAGCTCTGTTTTATGTCCAAGCATTTTCTTTACTTTCTTCCATTTCGGATCATTTGGATAAATGACTCTTTCAGTAGTGCCTTCTTTAATCTTTACGGTTATTTTTCCGTTGTTATTAATCATTTTTACCCCAATATCAGAAAAATCTTCCAACGTTTCAGGGTTGAAAGTAGTTTCCCCGTTTTGAATGCTTTCCACAAGATTTTTTGCACTCAGTAATCCCATTCCTGTGTTGTCGATCACTAATTTGATGGCTTCTAGTTTTCTGTTTTCTTTCAGAAGTATATGGAGTTGCTGCTCAATATCATTTTTCTGTATAATTTCGGAAATGGAAAGTTCGTTGGTATGATCGAAATTTTCTGCAATAGTAAAAGGAGATCTGCTGATATGGTCAACAATCTCTTTAGATTCTTTCAGACTCAATCCTGTTGTATCTCTTACAGTTTTTATAGCAATAATCTCTTGCTGTCTCTGGATCAGTTTCTGTACTTCTGCAAGAATGTTGTGTTTTTGCAATAAAATTTCGTACTCAGTCATTTTTTTGAATTATGAATTGGTGAATGTACTAAAATACAAAAATCGGGCGGAAAAAATCTAAGATTTTTTCCGCCCGATCTCAAATATTAAACAACGAAAAACTATTTAGGTTCTAATATACTGATAGGAATAATACATTCTTCCAGAGAAATCCCACCGTGCTGATACGTTTCTTTATAATAGTTCACAAAGTGATTGTAATTTTTCGGATATGCTAAAAATGTATTGTTTTTTGCAAAGATATATTTTGAGCTTAGATTTCCTTTTGGCAGAAATATCTTTTCAGGATTGGTCACTGCCCAGACATCTTTATCGTCGTATGTTAAACTTTTTCCGGTCTTATAACGGATGTTGGTAGATGTTTCTCTATCTCCTACAACACGGCTAGGCTTTTTTACGTAGACCGTTCCGTGATCGGTAGTAATGACCAGTTTATAACCGGTTTCTGCTGCTAATTTGATGATCTTGATCAAAGATGAGTTTTCAAACCAGTTTGAGGTAAGAGAACGGAACGTTTTATCATCACGGATTAACTGATCGACAATATGATTATCTGTTTTCGCGTGAGACAGGATATCAATAAAGTTGTAAACAATCACCAGAAGATCATTGTTTTTATGCTGATTAAAGTCTTCGTAGATCTTCTTCTCAAAATCGGCGTTCAGCACTTTCAGATATTTCATTGATTTGGAATTTAAACCAATTCTTTTCATCTGATCTTCCAGAAAGTCACGTTCGTACTCATTTTTATTTCCTTCTTCATTATCGTTAAACCACTTGTCCGGAAAACGTTTTTCAATTTCTGATGGAAGCATTCCTGCAAAGAAAGAATTTCTGGCGTATTGCGTTGCCGTCGGTAGAATACTGTAATAGTAGTCCTCAGATACTTTATTGTAATATTTTGTAAATAATGGTTCTATTACTTTCCATTGGTCGTACCTCAGATTATCCACCATCAGGAGAAGAACTTTATCGTTCTCAACTTCCGGTTTTACCTTATCCCGAAATAAAGTATGGCTCATCAATGGTTTTTCGCTCCCATTGAGCCAGTCTTCGTAATTGTTTTCAATGAATTTTGCAAACTGAATATTGGCTTCCTCTTTTTGAGATTGCAATAAATCGGCAAACTCGTTATCTGCTACCTTATCAAATTTCAGTTCCCAGTTCACAATTTTTTTATAATATTCTGCCCAATCCTGATACGTCCGCAGATAAGAAAGTTCCATAGAAAGATTTCTGAATTCCTGTTGATACTGAAGAATTGTTTTCTGCTCAACAAGATTGTCCTGCTGCAGGTTCTTCTTCAGAGAAAGTAATATCTGATTAGGATTTACAGGTTTCAGAATATAATCTGCAATCTGAGATCCTATGGCCTCTTCCATGATGTGTTCTTCTTCACTTTTGGTTACCATAACGATTTTCAGAGAACTGTCTTTTTCCTTAATCATCGGGATGGCTTCAAGACCGGAAATTCCCGGCATATTTTCGTCTATAAGCGTCAACGCAAATTTTTCTGAATCAATCAGTTCCAAAGCTTCATTCACATTATTTACCGGAGTTACATGGTAACCCTTTTTTTCTAAAAATACGATATGAGGTTTTAGTAAATCTATTTCATCATCGATCCATAATATTTTTTCTGACATAAAAGTTTAATTTTTTTCTACGTTATTGTATCAAAACTGCGACCAAAAGTCTTTAAATAAAGCCAAATTGAAACAGTTATTAGTTAAATCTTAGTTAAAGAAAAGGTCCGTTTTTTACACTTGATGTGTGGTATGAAGATAGACTAAAAAACCGAGTATTTAAAGTAATATTAATAAAAATTCATTCGATTGAATTTTACAATTTGGTTGCATTGGGTTTAATACCTTAATTTTGCATGCATCACAGTATATTGCCATGCAAAACAAGCTCAAAATCATCAACGATCCCGTTCATGGGTTTATTAAAATTCCTCACGAGATTTTATTCGATATTATAGAACATCCTTATTTTCAGAGATTGAGAAGGATTTCCCAGACCGGGCTTTTGAATCTTATCTTTCCGGGAGCCACCCATACAAGATTTCATCATGCTTTAGGGGCAATGCATTTAATGTTCACGGCTTTGGAAACTTTAAAGCAAAAAGGAATTCAGATTTCGGAAGAGGAAGAAAAAGGGGCCATGTTAGCCATTTTAATGCACGACATCGGTCACGGTCCTTTTTCTCATGCTCTGGAAAATATGTTGATGGATGACTGGCATCACGAAACGCTCTCCTTATTGCTCATGAACAGACTAAATGACGAATTTCATGGGCAGCTTTCCACTGCAATAGAAATGTTCCAGGGAAAATATCACCGTAAGTTTTTTAATCAGTTGATCAGTTCGCAATTGGATGTCGACCGGTTGGATTATCTCAAAAGGGATAGCTTTTTCACAGGAGTTTCTGAAGGAAATGTGAATACACAGAGAATTATTTCGATGATGAATGTCTGTGAAGACGAGTTGGTGATCGATGCGAAAGGTGTTTATTCCATAGAAAATTTTCTTACAGCAAGAATGTTTATGTATTGGCAGGTCTATTATCATAAAACTTCTGCACTGGCTGAATTTATTTTGGTTAAAATTCTTGAAAGAGCAAAATATTTAGTGTCTCAGGGTGTTGATGTCCCTGCAGCGGAAAATCTGAAATACTTTTTGAATCGTGAAAAAAGCACGGCAACCGATGAAGATGTAGAAAGATTTACACAAATGGATGATAATGATATTATTCATGCCATGAAATTGTGGCAGACTTCCGATGATTTTATCCTCTCTTACTGGTGTCAATGTGTAATCCGGAGAAATCTTCCGAAAACCATCATTTCATCACAGCCTTTTGATCCGAAATTTGTAGAAGAAAAGATAAAAAGTACCAATGAGTTTTTAGGAATAGACAATGCCGGTGAACTCGTACACGAGATCGAGAGAGAACTTTTACCGTACAATACTGATAAGCAGCCTATCTATTTATTGCAGAAAAGCGGTAAAATTTTGCGACTGGATGAATCTGAAGATCAGCTTCTGTCTGGTTTGATAACCAATAAAACAACCCGCTATATTCTTACATTTCCCAGACATTAAGCGGTTTTATATTCTTAAATAATAATAAAATATTTATTCCTCAAACTAAAAAATGTTGATGAATAATAGAATTTGTTATCTTTGCAGAATATGGAATTCACAGCTTCGCAAATTGCGAGTTTTATTGACGGAAAAATTATAGGTGATGAGAATGCACTTATAAAGGGAGTTTCGCCTATTGAAAGTGGGGAAACAGGGCATCTTTCTTTTATTGCCCAAGAACGTTTTTCTCATTATCTGGATACTTCAAACTGCTCCGTTCTTATAGTTTCGGAAAATATTTTAACCAGAGACCACTACAGTCAGACTATAATTGCCGTAAAAGATGCTTATCTTTCTTTTCAGGTTTTGATGAATTTATATCAGGAAATGCAGGGAAGAAAAGAAGGGGTGGAAGACGGCGCTTCTATTCACGAGACTGCAGTAGTAGGAGATAAAGCGTATATAGGAGCTTTTACTTATGTTTCTGAAAAAGCAAAAATTGGTGAAGGGTCGCAAATTTATCCACAGGTTTACATCGGCAAGGGTGTGAAAATTGGTAAAAACTGTAAAATAGACAGTGGGGCGAGAATTTACGATTACTGTATCATTGGTGATAATTGTGTTATACATTCTAATACGGTAATTGGGGGTGACGGTTTTGGTTTTCAGCCTACTGCCGAAGGTTTCAAGAAAATTCCGCAGTTAGGAAATGTGATCATTGAAGATGATGTGGAAATCGGTTCAAACTGCAGTATAGACAGAGCGACAATTGGCTCCACAGTGATTGGTAAAGGAACAAAAATCGATAATCTTATTCAGATTGCCCATAATGTGAAAATAGGACAAAACAATGTAATCGCATCACAGACCGGTATTGCGGGATCTACAGTTGTGGGAGACTGGAACCAGATTGGCGGTCAGGTGGGCATTGTGGGACATATCAAAATCGGAAGTCAGGTGAAAATTCAGGCACAGAGCGGTGTGAATTCTCATGTGAATGACCGAGAAACAGTATATGGCTCGCCAGCAATAAGCTATAATAATTATCTTAAAAGTTACGTACATTTCAGGAATCTTCCTGAGCTTGTAAAACGAATAAATAATCTTGAGAATAACTCAAAAGATCATACTAATGAGTGATATGCAAAAAACACTTCAGGAAGAGGTTACTCTTTCCGGAATTGGACTTCATACTGGTAAAGAAGTAAAATTAACCATTAAACCTGCTAAAGAAAACACAGGTTTCATTTTCGTGAGAACAGACTTAGAGGGACATCCTCAGGTGGAAGCTGATGTAAATTACGTTGTAGCAACAGAAAGAGGAACCACTCTGGAGAAGCTGGGCGTAAAAATAAATACCTGCGAACATCTTCTGGCAGCATTAGTCGGGTGTGATATTGATAATGCTTATCTGGAGATGAATGCTTCGGAGCCTCCAATTTTAGACGGCTCTTCAAAATTTTTCGTAGAAGCTATCGAAAAAGTAGGTATTGTAGAACAGAAAAGCGCCAGAGAATATCTGGTGGTAAAAGAAGTTCTGAGCTACAGCGACCCTGCAACCGGATCTGAAATCACAATTATCCCTTCAGACAATTACGAAATTACAACAATGGTAGATTTCGGGACCAAAGTTTTAGGAACCCAGAATGCAACCCTTAAAAATATTTCAGAGTTTAAAGAAGAGATTTCTTCTGCAAGAACATTCAGCTTTTTACACGAATTGGAAATGCTGCTTGATCATGGTTTGATCAAAGGAGGCGATATTTCAAATGCAATCGTGTATGTTGATAAAGATCTTACCATAGAAACAACAGAAAAATTAAAGAAAGCTTTTGGTAAAGATCACGTTGCCATAAGACCCAACGGTATTCTTGATAATTTAACCTTAAACTATCCCAACGAAGCCGCAAGACACAAATTGCTTGATGTAATCGGTGATCTGGCTTTATGTGGAGTAAAGATCAAAGGGAAAATCATTGCCAACAAACCGGGACACTTTGTCAATACACAGTTTGCAAAGAAGCTGAACCGTCAGTGGAAATTGCAGAAAAAGAAAAACGTTCCGGATTTTGATCTGAACAAAGAACCGGTTTTCGATATCAACGGAATTATGAGATTAATGCCTCACAGACCGCCGTTTTTATTGATCGACAAGATTCTTGAATTATCAGATTCTCACGTTGTAGGTTTAAAAAATGTGACGATGAACGAGCCTTTCTTTGTAGGTCACTTCCCTAAAGAGCCGGTAATGCCCGGAGTTTTACAGGTTGAAGCTCTCGCACAGACAGGCGGTATTCTGGTTTTGGCAAGCGTACCGGATCCGGAAAACTATTCTACTTATTTCATCAAGATGGATAAAGTAAAATTCAAGAGAAAAGTAGTGCCGGGTGACACAATGATTTTTAAAATCGAATTGATTGAACCGATCAGAAGAGGAATCGTGCATATGCAGGGTTACGGATACGTTGGTGATACAATCGCTGTAGAAGCTGAGCTTATGGCTCAGGTTGCAAAAAATAAAGTTGAGTAAATGATTCATCAATTAGCCGCCGTTGATAAACGTGCAAAAATCAGTAAAAATGTAATCGTAGAACCATTTACTACTATTGCAGGCGATGTGGAGATTGGTGAAGGAACCTGGATCGGATCTAATGTAACCATTATGGACGGGGCAAGAATCGGCAAAAATTGCAGAATTTTCCCAGGAACTGTCATCTCTGCGATCCCGCAAGATCTGAAATTTGATGGTGAAGATACCCAGACCATTATTGGTGATGAGACAACCATCAGAGAATGTGTTACCGTGAACAGAGGGACAAAAGCGCTTGGTTTTACAAAAATAGGCAACAACTGCCTGATCATGGCAACTTCGCATATCGCTCACGACTGTGTTATTGGTGATCATGTCATCATCGTCAATGGCTGTGGTATTGCAGGACATGTGGAAATCGGTGATTTTACGGTAATGGGCGGCTTAAGTGCTGTTCACCAATTTGGAAAAATTGGTAAACACGTGATGATTTCGGGAGGTACTTTGGTGAGAAAAGATATTCCACCGTATGTAAAAGTTGCCCGTGAACCGATGTCTTACGCAGGAATCAATTCTGTAGGATTAAGAAGGAGAGGATTTACCAATGATAAAATTTTTGAAATTCAAAAGATCTACAGAGCAATCTTTCAGATGAAAATGAATGTTTCGCAGGCAGTTTCCCACATCGAAAAAGAGATGCTTCCTACAGCCGAAAGAGACGAAATTTTACAGTTTATCCAGAATTCACCAAGAGGTATCGTAAAAGGATACGGCACGGGTAAAGAATAAGACGATACAATTGATTAATTCATTAAAGTCTTTCGAAAATATAAAATCAAAAAATAATTAATTATAAAAAATCGAGTTTAAACCAAAAACTTTAAACCCGAAACTTTAAACCAAAATTATGGCAACAAGTAACGATATCAGAAAAGGTCTTTGTATAGAGTACAGCAACGATATTTTTAAAGTAATCGAGTTTCTTCACGTAAAACCGGGTAAAGGTCCTGCTTTCGTAAGAACAAAATTAAAATCGGTAACCAACGGAAAAGTGATCGACAATACCTTCTCTGCAGGCCACAAAATAGACGAGGTAAAAGTGATTACAAGAAAATTCCAGTATCTTTATGATGATGAAAATGGTTTTCACTTCATGAATAATGATGATTTTTCACAGTTATATTTAAACAAAGAAATGATAGAAAACTCAAACCTGATGAAAGCAGGTGAAGAAGTTACCATCATTTTAAAAGAAGCAGACGAGACTCCGCTTTCCGCAGAATTGCCACAATCTGTTTATCTGGAAGTGGTAGAAGCAGATCCGGGTGTAAAAGGAAATACCGCAACCAATGCACTGAAAAACGCAATTGTGGAGACCGGAGCAAGAGTTATGGTTCCTTTGTTCATAGAGCCGGGAGACAAAATTAAAGTAAGCACAGAAGACGGTTCTTACCTGGAAAGAGTAAAGTAAGCATCTTACAATATTGTGAAGCTGGAAGCGAATAACTTTCAGCTTTCATTTTTTTATGGCAGCTTTTTCCGCCTTCCACTCCCGCTTTTTTGCTCCACTTCGTTCCGCAAAAAGAGCTCCGTTCAAGTCGGGCTGCAAAGTCAAACAGCAAAACCCTGTCTACGTTCAACATCTTGACAAGGGTATTAAACTAAACATATTATAAGAATATGACGTTTCATCAGCCACAAAAACTTAAGACCATTGCAGATCTTATCGGAGCAAAATACATAGGTTCCGAAGATTTTCAGGTGTTGGGAACCAATGAAATTCACAGAGTAAAATCTGGCGAAATAGTTTTCGTAAACCACCCGAAGTATTACGAAAAAGCTCTACAATCAGCCGCAACCATCATTTTAATTGATAAAGAAGTAGCATGTCCGGAAGGAAAAGCATTGCTGGTTTCAGACGATCCTTTTAGAGATTTCAATAAAATCAATAGCCATTTTACCAAAATCTACAATTTTACAGAAACCCTTCACGATGTAGAAATAGGAGAGGGTACAAAAATACATCCGTCTGCCGTTCTGGGTAACAATATTACCATCGGGAACAACACCATTATTTTCCCCAATGTTGTTATCGGAGACCGCACCGTGATTGGCGACAATGTCATCATCCAGTCGAATACCATTTTGGGTGGCGACGCATTTTATTACCGGAAACTCCACGGAAATTTTGACCGTCTGGTTTCCGTAGGAAATGTAATTATCGAAAACAATGTAGAAATAGGAAACGGCTGTACCATAGACCGGGGAGTCACAGATTCCACCATTATCGGAGAAGGTTCCGTTCTGGATAATCAGATTCAGATAGGTCATGATACGGTGATTGGTAAAAGATGCTTAATAGCTTCGCAGGTAGGTATCGCAGGATGCTGTATCATCGGTGATGAGGTCACCTTGTGGGGACAGGTCGGCATTGCATCAGGAAACAATATAGAAAGCGGTTCTGTACTTTTGGGCAAAACCGGAGTCAACAGAGATCTGAAAAAAGGAACATACATCGGAATGTTCGCAGAAGATTATAAAACTTATCTCAAAAAAGAAGTTAAGTTGAGAAATCTTGAATAACAAATTGCTTGGTTTTATCCAAAATCAAAGAAAATTAAGTAAATTTGTGAGCATTAATAAAAAGTCAAAAAATAAATTAAAACAACAATAAAATGTCAATTTTAGTAAACAAAGATTCTAAAGTAATTGTACAAGGATTTACAGGGAACGAAGGTACTTTCCATGCAGGTCAGATGATTGAATACGGAACCAACGTAGTAGGAGGTGTTACTCCGGGAAAAGGAGGAAGCGAGCACTTAGGAAAGCCTGTATTTAATACGGTTGCTGATGCTGTAGCAAAAGCCGGAGCCAATGTAAGTATCATTTTCGTACCGCCTGCATTTGCTGCAGATGCTATTATGGAAGCTGCTGAGGCAGGTATCAAAGTAATCGTATGTATTACTGAAGGTATTCCTGTTGCAGATATGGTAAAAGTAAAATCTTATATCGCTGACAAAGAATGCAGATTAATCGGACCGAACTGTCCGGGAATCATTACTTCTGATGAAGCTAAAATTGGTATCATGCCAGGTTTTGTTTTCAAAAAAGGTAAAGTAGGAATCGTTTCAAAATCAGGAACTCTTACCTATGAAGCTGCTGACCAGGTAGTGAAAGCTGGTTACGGTGTTTCTACAGCTATCGGAATCGGTGGTGACCCGATTATCGGAACTACAACCAGAGAAGCTTTAGAATTATTCATCAACGATCCTGAGACGGATGCAGTGGTAATGATCGGTGAAATTGGTGGCGGTCTTGAAGCTGAAGCGGCAAGATGGTACAAAGCGAGTGGTTCTACAAAACCTGTTGTAGGTTTTATTGCAGGACAAACTGCTCCTAAAGGTAGAACAATGGGACACGCAGGTGCTATTGTCGGAGGTGATGAAGATACAGCTCAGGCTAAGATGGAAATCATGAGAGAAAACGGTATCAATGTAGTAGATTCCCCTGCTGATATTGGTGTTACCGTAGCAAAGGTATTAGGATAATATAAAAAAACAAATGATATGAAAAAATTTTTATTGGCATCAGCTTTAGCAGCTTCTACTTTATCCTTCGCACAGATAGATTTTGGTAGTACAAGATTTGGTGTTACTGCTGGTGGAAACTATTCGAGAGTAAAAAATGCACACAATCCTTCGGGAGCTAGATTTGCTTTTCAGGGAGGTGTTTTGGCGCTTATTCCCATGGGAGCATCGGATCAGTTTTATCTTCAGCCAGAAATCACGTATTACGGTGCGGGAGAGTCTGGAAAAAGTAAAGATTCTAAAGGTGCAGACGGTTATAATGCAATGTATGCCAATAACTATCTGAGTGTCCCTATCTATTTCAAAGGTTATTTTTCTGAAGCAGAATCTGAATTTTTTGGAATGATTGGTCCGAGATTTAATTTTTTATTAAGTCAGAATGTTAAAAATGTACCTGCAGGAAGACCCTATTATGATCCGGATGTAACGGTTGCCAATTATCCACAAATCAGCGGAAAGGCGAATAGCTTTAATTTCGCGGTGGGAATAGGAGTAGGATACAGCTATAAAAGACAGCTCGAATTAGCTTTAAAATATGACTTTGGTGTTTCAAATACTTACCCGAATCTCATTGAGGATTTTACTAAAGACCCGAATACGGCGAAAAAGAAATCTGAGCAGGTTCTTAGTGTAACATTAAGTTATATATTCAAATAAGAAATTTTTCATTGACAATATAAACTCCCGAAACATAATCGTTTCGGGAGTTTTTTTATACATACTTCTCTATTCAAGATTGTATGCTTCTGTGACTATTAGATGGGTAATTTTTTCTATCATCTGCCTTTTAGATCATCTACTAACTTCTTATCCACTTCCAGAGTTCCTTTAAAGTAGCTTTATTTCCGTACATTAAAATTCCTACCCGATAAATCTTTCCCGCTAAGAAGATCATAAAAATGGTTGTCGCTAAAAGTAAGAAGATAGATAAAGCAATTTCCCAGGCCGGAACACCATAAGGAATTCTCGCAATCATCGCAACAGGTGAGGTGAAAGGGATGATGGACAGCCAGAAGCCTAAAGGTCCGTCAGGATTATTCATCAAAGAAAAACTTCCGTACATTCCTAAAGTTAAAGGTAAAATTGCAAATAAAGTGAATTGTTGTGTTTCTGTCTCATTGTCTACTGCCGAACCAATGGCAGCATAAATCGAGCTGTAAAAGATATAGCCTAAAAGAAAAAATATGATGAAAACAAAGATAATTAGTGGGAAATTAAGATCTAACAAATTATGAGAAACCTGAGTCGCAATTTGTGCGATATCCAGTTTATCGGAAAGTTCTTGGTTTCCATTAGGGATGTTTTTCTGAATAGATGAAAAACCGGAATTCAAAAATAAAGCTCCAATTACTGACATCGTAATCCATACAACGAATTGCGTTAAAGCCACCATCGTAACGCCCAGAATTTTCCCCATCATCAATTCAAACGGCTTCACAGAAGAGATAATTATCTCTACCACACGATTGTTTTTCTCTTCAAGCACACTCCTCATCACACGAACTCCGTAAATAATGATGAACATAAAAGTGACGTACATGAGTCCCAGACTTAATCCTGTTTTGACCCCAAAAGCAAGATCAGAGTCTTCTTTATTGTCTTCAGAAACATTGATGGTTTTAAGTTCAAAATTCTTATCAAGGTTATTGAGCTGAGATTCTGCGATACCCAGCTGCTTTATTTTTTCTTTCTTGATGACGTTGCTGATGTCTGAGATGATGCGCTGTTTCGTATCAAGACCAATTTTTGTATTAACGACCAATCTGGTATTTTTCTCAATATCGTCAAAGTTTTGGCTGTTAATCTGAGGCAAAACTAAAATTCCGTCTATAGATTTATTTCCTTTCAGATTTTTAACCTTAGCTTTTTCAGCAGCTGCAGGAACAAAAATATACTCCAGTTTATCGTTAGATTTAAGCTGACCTTTAAAAATACCGCTGTTGTCTACAACTTCAATGATGTTATGCGATTCGTTGGCTTTAAACATTAATCCGATCACAGCACCAAAACCGATGATCATTAAAGGAGCCAGTAAAGTCAGCAGAATAAATGATTTTTTCTTAACCTGAGTAAGAAATTCTCTTTTTGTAATTAAATATATATTATTCATAAAATTTAAGAATGATTACCTACGGCATTAATAAATACTTCATTCATACTCGGGATCTTTTCATCAAACGATCTTACTTTTCCTGTTTGTACAAGATCGAGCAGGATGTCATTTTGATTGACTGTATTTTTCAGATCGAATGAGATTAAATTATTTTGTTCCGATAAATTGAAAATCTCGTACTTATTCTGAAACTGCTGGAGCTGCTCATGATTCACATCAGAAAGGGTAATTCCAAAAATATTTTTTTTGAATTTTTCCCGGACGTTAAAAACTCTGCCGTCAATAATCTTTTTAGAATTATCTATCAAAGCCACATAATCACACATTTCTTCTACACTTTCCATCCTGTGGGTTGAGAGAATGATCGTAGTTCCGTTATTTTTAAGCTCAATGATTTGATCTTTAATCAAATTAGCATTCACGGGATCAAAACCGGAAAACGGTTCGTCAAGAATCAGTAAATGCGGTCTGTGAAGCACCGTCACTACAAACTGTATCTTCTGAGCCATACCTTTTGAAAGTTCAGACAGTTTCTTTTTCCACCACTGGTCGATATGCAGTTTTTCGAACCATTTTTTGGCTTCATTTAAAGCGTCATTTTTTTTCATTCCTTTCAGTTCGCCGAAATACAGGATCTGGTCGCCTACGGTCATGTTTTTATATAAACCTCTCTCTTCGGGCATATAGCCGATGTCTTTGATGTGATTGGGATTCAGCTTATCTCCATTAATGAAAACATCTCCGGAATCCGCCTGCGTAATCTGATTGATGATGCGGATGAAAGAAGTCTTTCCGGCGCCGTTGGGTCCCAGAAGACCATAGATACTTCCTTTAGGGACATGTATGCTAAAATCGTCTAATGCTGTTTTCTTTCCTGCATTATAGGTTTTAGTAATATGTTCAGCTTGTAGCATTGAATTGTTTTTGTTATTAGTATAAAAGATTCCGAAAGTTACGGAATAATTAAAACAGATTCTTGCTAAAACAAAAAATCCTGATGATTATCAGGATTTAATATTATTGTTTTACTATTTGAGTAACCTTCTGCGTATTGTCGCTGAGAATATATCGTATGAGATACTTTCCCGGTTTCAATTTTTCAATATTTATTTCGGCTCTATTCGTATTGACGTTATAGTTGGCAACCTGAGTTCCCAAAATAGAATAGAATATGACAGACTTTATTTTTAACGAAGAATCTTTGGCTTTTACAACCAAAAAATCTTTCGCAGGATTTGGGTAGGCAGTAAGAACTCCGTCATCAGACTTTTGTAATGTTGAAGAGGGTTCTTTTATCTGTGCCTGAATATTGCCGGAAAACCCGACAAATGCGCCCATCAATATAATTAAAAGTAGAATTTTTTTCATCTAACGTACAATTTGTATAAATATTACTAACAAAAATAATAAATTCTATATTCATCCGCAATAGTTATTTATAGAACTTATATTAAATTTGCAATAAATTATTCAAAAAGTATTCCAAAATGATATATTCAAGAAACAGAAGATTAAGAGTAAATGAATCTATGAGAGGATTGGTAAGAGAATGCAGCCTTTCTACAGATGATTTTGTAATGCCGATTTTTGTCATGGAAGGTGAAAATAAAGAAGAGGCCATCTCCTCCATGCCGGGAATTTTCAGACGCAGTATAGATTTAACGGTTAAAGAATGTAAAGAATTATTTTCTGTAGGAGTAAAAGCGGTGAATCTGTACATGAAAGTTTCAGAACATCTGAAAGACAATACCGGAAAAGAGGCCTGGAACAAAGATGGATTAATGCAAAATACCATCAAAGCAATAAAAGATGCAGTTCCGGGAATGATCATCATGCCCGATGTCGCTTTAGATCCGTATTCTATTTATGGTCACGACGGGATCATCGAAAATGGCAAAATTCTGAATGACGCAACCAATGATGCATTGGCCAGAATGTCTGTGTCTCATGCTGAAGCCGGTGCTGATATTGTGGCTCCGAGTGATATGATGGACGGCAGAGTTTTGGCAATTCGTGAAGCTTTGGAAGAAAGCGGTTTCCATGATGTTGGAATCCTAAGCTATGCAGCGAAATATGCGAGTTCTTTTTACGGTCCTTTCCGCAGCGCTCTGGACAGTGCACCGAAAGATAATATGGAAATTCCGAAAGATAAAAAAACATATCAGATGGATTTTCACAATTCCCGTGAGGCTCTGAACGAGGTTTATAAAGATGTTGAAGAAGGTGCAGATATTATTATGATCAAACCGGGACTTCCTTATCTGGATATTGTTGCAAAAGTACGGGAAGCCATCGATCTGCCAATTGCAGTCTACAACGTAAGCGGTGAATATGCAATGCTGAAAGCTGCTGCCCAAAACGGATGGCTGGATAATGATAAAGCAATCATTGAAAGCTTAACCTGCTTTAAAAGAGCCGGAGCAGACATGATTTTTACCTATGCCGCCAAAGAAGCTGCAATGATTTTAAATAAGTAAAATTTGAAAATATCAATTATGAATTATAAGGTGCTAACCGCTGACTATCTTCTGCAACAGCAGCTTATAATTCATAATTTTTAGTCTTTTGCTATCTTAGATCAAAATCTTTTCCTTTCGTGAATTTTGCAGCAAATGGAACCTGGTTACCGGAATATTTTAAAACAAAATGTTTCTTAGTATCCGTATCTGTCTGCGCATCAATTTCCACATTCTGGGTTTGGAAACTTACGTCTAGTTGTACGCCGGAATCTTTTTCAAGAAAAATCTCCACATTTTCTGCATAAAAAAGAGATGTCGTAAGATAATTAAACTTAATGTTCCTTCGGTATGTTTTAGATTCCGAGTCTGTAAACTGAGAATATGTTCTTAGAATTTCAATTCCCGGAGAATCAATATTGGTAATTCTTGATTTTGTAACACCGTTTACGCGAATGGAAAAGTTTTTTGCATGATCTATATTCCCATTAATCCCGATATTAAACAAAGAAGGCAGTGAAAGGCCGTATTCTATCATGCTTTCTTTCGTGAATTCGAAGTCGGGAATCATCGCTGTGTTTTTTGGAATATTCAAAAGTTGATCTTTAACTGTTCTCAATGGTTGATCAGAAAAAAGGAACCCGATCAGGTTATTATTGGTGGTTCGCCAATTTCTGCCGTTCCATTCATAGATTTCACATAGCAGGGTATCTGCAGAGGAATGGGGAAGAAGATCAATATCCTGCCACTTAAAAACTTCTTTTGCATAAGGCCTGCGGTTGATGAGATTAATTCCGAGATCCAAAGCTAATAAATCAGTCAGTTGTTGGTTATTTTCCATAGAATTTAAATTGTTATTGGTGATTTAAATGTAAGAAATATCATTGACTACGATTCCAAAAAAGAGGAAATTTGTATCAAAAAAACTACAACCAGCCTTTTTTATGGTGAACATAAGTATTGTCAAATTGCTCGTCACTCATGAAAAGATATACAATTCCTTCAATAAATGGAATAACGGAAGCGGCTCCGCAGGTGACCACATTGAGAACCAACTGAATAATTCCTTCTTTTGTATATCCTAAATAGAACTTGTTCAAAGCCAGCCAGCCTACCAGAATTCCCAATAATGCTGCAGGAATTTTCTTTTCAGATTTGTAAGGATTATTTTGCTGTGTGTGGCTGCCTTTCGTATAACCGTAATTTTCCATAATTAATTTTTGTTTTTAATTAGTAGTATTAAAAACGGCATCGTTACAGAAGATTCTATTGGTCAATAGCAAGCTGGTTCCAGTGAAAGCAATTTTTTGTAGGCAGTGAATTTAAAATAATTATAGATTCAAATCATTGCTTTTTGTACAGTCCTATTTATTGCATGTTTAATAAATTGCCTGGAAATGGAACTGCATGAGCAACATTACAAATATCGAGTTGTACTCAGGAGTACATTCAGTCGAAATTCTGGGGAGGATTTTTATCATTCTTACCTTTATTTAAAATAAAAAGTCCGATAGATAAACCTACTACACCTCCAAAAGCGGTCAGCAATGCACGTTCCAGCTTATCAGTTTCATGGTTTCCCAAATAATTCATCAGAAATAGAATGCCGAAAGTAATCACCGAAATGATGATATGGTTTTTTCCTAGTAATTTCATATTATTTGATTCTGTAAGAGATCATTACGCCACCACGATAAGGAAGAATTTCACCACTTTTGTTGTAACCTTTGGCTTCATCATATCTTTTTCCCGTTACACGATCGTAGCCTTTATACAGATCCTGCGATGTTCCTACGGTTCCGTAGAGTTCCATATTCCAGTTTTCTGCTAATCTGAATTGATAGCCAGCTGAAACTCCGAGTAAAAATGAATATCCTTTTTGATAGAGATTGGAATTTGTGAAAATAGTGTTATCTCCATTTTGGCTAGGATAGGAGCGGTCATTCCAGTAGTTCCATTTCTGAAGAACAAAAGACGATGCACCTATGTTTGCCCCCAAAAACCATCCTTTAAAAGCTTCTTTAAAATAATATCTGCTTTCTGCTGACAGTGAATAATACTGTAATTCATGTCCTGCAAAAGATTTCCACGGAGATATCAGAATGTCTCCCTGCAAGGTAAAGTGACGGCTAAGCTGATATTCCACACCTGCGTTGATAATCCCGACAGGAATAAGCAGTGCATTGCCTTTTACGTATAATTTTTTCTCCTGTATTGAAGGATCTTGTAATGATTGGGTGTCCTGAGCTGACACATTTATTATCGATAACAAGCTTATTGCTGCAATAATAATTTTATTTTTCACTGTAACTTTATTTAATTTTTTTTAATAATTCTGTAGCAAGCTTTGCATCTTTACCCGATTTTTCAGCAATACTTTTAGATAATTCTGCAAAATTTTTTGCTAAATCTTTACTGCCTGTTGCATGGTAAAGTTTGGCTAAAATGTAAGTGTTTTCGGCCGTTTCTCCATTCATTACGGATTTTTCTGCCCATTCAGAAGCTTTTTTCAGAGAAGATGGTGTAGAGATATTTTCAGAGAAAATCCAGGCAGCTTTTAAAAGTTCGTTGGTATCAAAAGAATCGGCATTTTTATAATAATCTAAAGCTGCTTTTTCGTATTCACTGTAATTTGCTGTCTGCTCATAGTAGCTCAGTTTTGTCTGGTTGAGTTTTGCCACCGCTGCTTCCCTTCCTACCAGTGGCTCAGCAGTTTTTATGAAATAATCTTCATTTATTCGTTTGTTTTTATCGTCAATAGACTCCTGAACTACTTTAGATAAAACCATTTGATTTTTAAATTCATTATAGTTTTCTTCAGGTAAAAATTTGATAATATCTGCTTTTTGGGAAAGAAATGTCTGGTAATTGGCATCTTCAGGAGATTTTAAAAAGTAGAGTAAAAGCCCGACATCCTCCTTCGTAAATTCATCTGTTTTTTTTCTGTTGGCAAAATATCTTTCTGATGCCTGTTTTGCAAATTCATAATCACTGCTTGAGTTCAGTTTCATAATGTTGATCAGGAAGTCGCGATCTTTCTCACCTTTTGCGAAACGTTCTTTCAGAAAACTTTTTTTATTGTGCGGAGAATCAATATTCTGGGCCATTGCCAAAAAGACGCCTTCTTCCATATACCCGTAATTTTGCGAAACCAGATCTCCGTTGCCATTTAGGAATAGATAAGTAGGATAGGAACGTACGCCGAATTTCTGTGCAACTTCCCGTCCTTCCCCTTTCTCCATGTCAATTCTGGCATTAATAAAGTTTTTATTGTAGAAGTCTCCAACGGTTTTTTTTGTAAAAATATTTTTTTCCATCATTTTACAAGGGCCGCACCACGATGCATAGGCATCAATGAAGACAAGTTTATTTTCTTTTTTTGCCTTGGCAATAAGATCCTTGAAGGGAATATCCAGAAAGTGAATCTCGTCCTGGGCGAAACTAAATATTGCGATAAAAACAAATAATCCGGAGATGATCTTTTTCATTTTTAATTCAAATTTTTTAATAAGCGAAGATACTTAATTTTGAATTTACACAATAATAATTGGATAAACATTGCTGCAGACTTTTAAATGATATGGTTTTGGACAGTCGCGGGTTTGTGGAGATTTTTATCTGTGCTTCAAAGGAATTGGTGTCCATCCCAATCAGTTCCATTATTGATATCCTCATGATTTACGTTAAAACTGATCATTATTCTTAGGATTTTCTCTGGAATAATGCATTATGAAAATCATTTTTCTTTCTTAAAATAGATCGTACAGTAATCGAAACTGAATAAATTTCATATTTCTGCAACTGTTTTCGGGTAATTGTTAACAAGAATTTAACCTTATAAATCTCATTTTTTTAACATATTTTCTATGTTTTAAGGCGGTTTTTTTTGCAGGCATTCCTGTTTTTAATTTTTAATCATTTGAAAACCAATGCGTTGTTTGTTTATCGTCCGTTGTATATAGAATGTATATATAGGTAAATCATCATACATACCACACACGATGTTATATTTAAAACATATTAATTCAAATGTTTATTGATAACACTTTGGTATGAAAAGAAAAATATCTTTTTTAATGGTTATGCTGCTTTCGGCCCATGCTTTCGGGCAGGTGAAAATTGCAGACAATAACGAAGGTCAGAAACTTACAGTCAACGGAAAACCTTTGATGATTAACGGGATGAATTGGGATTATTATCCGGTAGGAACCAATTATAATTATTCCTTGTGGATCCAGTCTGACGAATTCATCATGGCAGCACTAGACAGTGAGATGTCTCTGCTGAAAAATATGGGGGTCAACTCTATTCGTGTTTATGTAGGGATCCCAAAAAAGTGGATTACTTACATCTACGAGAAATATGGCATCTATACCATGCTTAATCACTCTTTCGGAAGATACGGGCTGAATGTAAAAGGAAAGTGGGTGGCCAACACAGATTATGCAGATCCTGCAACTCGTGAACTTTTGCTGAAAGAAGTCCGAGATCTGGCTACACAATATAAAGATACACCTGGTCTTCTTTTATTCCTTTTAGGAAACGAAAACAACTACGGTTTATTCTGGGAAGGTGCAGAAACAGAAGATGTTCCTATGGAAGATAGGAAATCTACCCAGAAAGCAGTACCGATGTATCAACTGTTCAATGAGGCTGCCAAAGAAATAAAGGCAATTTCTACAGATCATCCTGTGGCAATATGCAACGGAGATTTGCTTTTCTTGGATATTATCGCAAAAGAATGTAAAGACATCGATATTTTTGGAACCAATGTGTATCGCGGGGTTTCCTTCGGAGACGTTTTCCAGAGAGTAAAAAACGAGTACGGAAAACCCGTAATGTTTACAGAATTCGGAGCAGATGCGTTTAATGAAATCTCACAAAAAGAAGATCAGGATGCACAATCCAATTATTTAATAGGAAACTGGCAGGATATTTACGAGAATGCAGCCGGAATGGGTAAAGCAGGAAATTCCATCGGAGGATATACTTTCCAGTTCAGCGACGGATGGTGGAAGTACAAGCAAACGGAAAATCTTGATATACACGATACCAATGCTTCCTGGAGTAACGGAGGATATATTAAAGATTACCAGAAAGGGACTAATAATATGAACGAAGAGTGGTTTGGGATCTGTGCAAAAGGCGCCACAGATGCCAACGGAGGTTATCAGCTGTATCCCCGTTCTGCGTATTACACTTTAAAACAGGTTCATCAGTTCAATCCTTACGAAAGCGGAGCGCAGTACAAAAGCGCAAATACGGTAAAAAATTATTTTGACGGAATTAATGTCGCAGATGCAAACCTTAGATCCAGAGGAGATAAAGCAGCTTTAAATGCTGAAAAAAATGAGAAAATCAGAATCAGCAACCTTCGTGCAGACTTTTCAACGTACAGTACAGGTGGAAGTTTAATTACAACCCCGAAAGACAAAACAGAAGGGTACAATGCATATCCCAACAAGCAGGGGTTTGATCATACGGAATCTTATTACATTGGAGTAGAAGGAAATCCTACTGCCAATATGCGAGCGAATGTAAATTTCAACATTTTAGGAAACGTAGCCGAAAACCCTATCGATCAGATTTTCTACGAAAACAGGGGAAGAGCCATCCAGGTAATGAATGCAGATGGCACGACCACGGAGATGAGAGATCTTAACAGAATTCAGGTGTACAATGCAAGTTACAACTGGAATCAGAAATATTTCGATTTACATGGCTTTTACAGAACCGGTCATTATCATTGGGGTTATGAAGGAGATATTTTCGGATTATATCCTGAAGCCAACTACGGTCCGAATATGGACATTTATAACGGTGCAGCGCCATTTGGTTTAGAATTTACCGGAAAAAAAGAAATCAACGGATTGAAAGTAGCTTTCGGACCAGAGCTTTGGTGGGGAGCAAACCCGGCATTTTTGGTAAAATATTCTAAAAATGTAGGAAAATTCAGTTTCACGGGGATTTATCACGAAGATCTGGACCAGAGAGGAACTACAGAAAGTTCGTTTGCAATTCCACAGCCAAAAACAAGAAGAGTTACTTTGGCAATGCAGAGAAAATTCGGTGATCTTACCGTCGATCTGGGCGGAATCTGGGCAGGTCAGCCACTTAACGGAAGAAATTTCCAGTTATACAGAGACGGAAACATTTATCAGGATCAGATCAATTCAAATGACAATTTTGGAGGTAAAGCAAAATTCACTTACACAGGCGGAAACTTCAATTGGTACGCGCAAGGTTCAGTCATGGCATTGGTAGCCAACGGCGGAGCAGACCAAACTCAGACCTTCACAGGCTGGAGGCTGAAAGACAGCGGAAGCGGAAACCAGTACAATGTTTTATCAGGTTTCACCGTAAATTTAGGAAACTTTCAGGTGGCACCCAATTTCCTTTGGCAAAAACCAATCGAAGGACCAATTCCCTTCGGAGTTACAGCACCGGGAAGACCAAGAAATATCCTGGAAGATCCTTTCGTCGTAAGAGCCAACAGAGAGCAGACTGCAGGAGAAATTCTGTTCACTTACGATCCTACTCCGGCAACCTGGATGTACAGTTGGGATAGCGACAGAACCGAAGATGCGCCATTCGCGTTTTCTACAGGTTTTGTGTACAGACATTTACCTACAACACAGGATGCCGCAATCGGTATTTTACCAAACGGAAGAACCACTTTTGCATTTCCGGGAGCAGCACCTGCAAAAGATTTGTGGGAAGCACACGCAAGAATTGTAGCAAAAGTATCCAGAGATTTCGGAGTAATTGCCAATCTGTACGGTGGCACAGCACAAGCCAACGGAAGCGATGCCAGAACAGTGGAAAGAATGGGATTAGACATCAGAACCATTTACAAAAAAATGAAATTCATCTCCGGTATCAAGTTCAACGATTGGGGACCTTACGATTACCACAGAGATTACAATTTAACGTTCCCGATGCAGATCATGGGAGACTTATCACTGGAAATCGGAAAACCGGACTGGTGGATTCTTCCCGGAACAAGAATCGGAGTAAGAGCCACTTACAGAACTCTTGATCAGTATTCACCACGTTACAACCCTACACAAACAATAGATGCAACAGGAGCATTCGTTCCAGATCCGACGGCAGTGGGCTTTCCGGATGGTAACGAGTGGGAAATCAGAACCTACATTCAAATTAATATCGGGAAATAAGTCAGAATTTTTAGGGCAGCTTTATCCGCCTTCCGCTCCCGCTTTTTTATAATTTTTGCAAAATTATAAAAAGAGCTCCGCTCAAGTCGGGCTGCAAAACGGCACTGAAAATTAGACAAACATGAAACACTCAATTCCCCATTTCAGATCTGCTAAAAAATCACTTTTGAGTGTTTCTTCAGACCATTAAAAATAAGTATTACAGATGAAAAATATATTCTACAATAAAATTATAAAATCAGCTCTGGGCCTGTCTCTGCTTTTGGTTTTAGGTTGTCAGAGAGACATCAGCGAATTAGAGCAAGCCGGGTTTTCAAAGAATCCCGAAGTATTCATAGATGATTTCAGCTCAGGACTCAATTATGCCGCATTTGGAGGTTCAGCTCCCAAAGCATTTCAGGTAGACACCCAGGTAAAATATGCCGGAACAAAATCCATGCGGTTTGAAGTTCCGGATTATGGCAGTCCCGAAGGCGCTTACGCAGGCGGAAGTTTCTTTACATCGGTTGGCAGAGATTTATCAGATTACAACGCATTAACATTTTGGGTAAAAGCTACTCAATCTGCGAATATTGATATTATCGGATTCGGAAACGATCTTGGAGAAAACAAGTATCAGGTTTCTATCAGTGCATTGGCTGTAAATACCAATTGGAAAAAAGTATATATTCCAATTCCTGATGCAGCAAAACTTACTGCCGAAAAAGGAATGTTCTTTTATTCCGAAGGCCCGGAAAACAACAAAGGATATACATTCTGGATCGATGAGGTGAAATTTGAAAAAGTTTCGGGTATCGCTCAGGGAACAGCAGGAATTCTCAACGGAGCTGAAAAAACAGTAACTTCCTTTGTAGGTGTTAATCAGAATATAGACGGTTTTATTTCTACCTTCAGCCTTCCGAACGGAGTCAATCAGGTCGTAAATCTTACTCCCTATTATTTCAATTTTGCATCTTCCAATGCTGCCGTTGCTACAGTAAACAATCTTGGAAATGTGTCAACAGTTTCGGGAGGTTCTGCGGTCATCACTGCAACCTTGGGTGGGAAACCGGCCTCCGGAAGTTTAACGATCAATTCTCAAGGTAATTTCCTCGCAGCTCCTACGCCCACCCTTCCTGCAAGCAAAGTAATTTCTGTTTTCAGTGATGCATATACCAATGTTCCCGTAGATTATTACAACGGATATTGGGCGCCTTACCAGACAACACAGTCCGCAGATTTTACAGTAAACGGAAACAATGTTCTTAATTATTATAATTTTAATTTTGTAGGAATCGAATTTGCTTCAAACCCGATTAATGCCTCTACAATGTCACACCTTCATGTAGATGTATATCTTCCCAATGCTTTGGCGGCAGGAGCAAATTTCAAAGTAAACGTAGTGGATTTCGGAGCAAATGGCGCTTATGGCGGAGGTGACGACAGCAATCACATTACTACCGTTACAGCTCCCACTTTACAGGGACAGAACTGGGTGAGTTTAAATATTCCTTTCACCGCAATGACAGGGTTAACTTCCAGAACAAAACTCGGACAGATTATTTTCGAAGGCACCAATGTTCCGGCGTTCTATGCAGACAATATCTATTTCTACAATGACGGAAGCATTATTCCCTCTACGCCCACTGCGGCAGCTCCGGCACCTTCTCATCCGGCTTCCGGAGTTCTTTCGGTTTTCAGTGATGCATATACCAATGCCTCAGGAACAGATTTTAATCCGAATTGGGGACAGAATACTGTAGTTTCTCAGCTTCCGATTGCTGGAAACAACACTTTAAAGTATGCAGGATTAAATTATCAGGGAACACAGTTTGCAAGTCCGCTCAACGTATCTTCTTATGGTTTCGTACACGTAGATTATTACACCGCAAATTCTACCAGCCTGAAATTTTATTTAATAAGTCCCGGTCCTGTTGAAAAAGCGTACACGCTTTCTGTCCCTTCAGGAATTGGAACCAATAATAATGGCTGGAAGAGTATCGATATTCCTTTATCTTCATTTTCACCGGTAGCACTGAGTAATTTGATACAATTCAAAGTAGATGGTAATGGCGATATTTTCTTTGATAATATTTACTTCCATAACTAAAATTTAATCTTAAAATAGTATGAAATCTTTCAATAAAAATAAATTTCTCACCGTTTTTGCTGTTTCTGCACTGTGTTTTACAGCTGTCGGTTGTGACGAAGAATCTGTACAAACTTTACCTGAAAGAAATTGGGAACTTACCTGGAGCGATGAATTCAACGGGAATTCCGGAGTTTCTCCCGATGCCGCCAAATGGTCTTATGATATCGGAACCGGAACCGGAGGTTGGGGAAATAGCGAATTGCAGTATTACACCAATCGTCCGGAAAACATCTCAATGGATGGTAAAGGAAACTTAGTGATTACAGCAAAAAAAGAAACCTATAACGGTTCTGCTTTTACATCGGCAAGAATTAAAACAAAAGGACTTTTTGATCAGAAATACGGACGCTTCGAAGCACGTCTGAAAACACCTTACGGACCTGGTTTGTGGCCTGCATTCTGGATGTTGGGTGCCAATGTAGATACCGTTCCTTGGCCGCAATGTGGAGAAATTGATATTATGGAATTGCGCGGACAAGAGCCGCACATTATCAACGGAACGCTTCACGGACCTGGTTATTCCGCCGGTGCTGCGATCACAAAAGCTTACGGATTGCAAAACGGAAGATTCGATACCGATTATCATATTTTTGCGGTAGAATGGAACGCCGAAAAAATAGATTTTTTCGTGGATGATTATCTCTATCAGCGGCTGAGCCGTGAAGAGGTTTCTAAAAAAGGAAATTGGGTATACGATTCTCCGTTTTTTATGATTCTTAATGTTGCCGTAGGTGGTAATTATGTAGGTTTCCCTGTTGACGGAACGCCTTTTCCACAGAAAATGACCATCGATTACGTAAGAGTTTACAAACCAAAATAAATTTCTAAGCCTTATCAACCTTACAGGTTTCTAAAACCTGTAAGGTTTCTTCAGATAAAAAAATCAAATAAATAAGACATCAAAATTCATCGGAAATTCCTTCGATGCAAGAGAAAATCATATCAAATCTTAGATATCAAAACTTCAAATTATCATAATGCAAACCTTAGTATCTCATAAAAATTCAATGTTGGAAACTGTAAAAATAAAAGAAGAATTTTTTTTTAAAATTTGTGATGCAGATGATTTACGCCCGTTTTTTATGAGCATCGTCAGCGATTCTAATCATTGGATGTTTATTTCGAGCAATGGCGGACTTTCTGCAGGTAGAAAAAATTCAGAATTTGCTTTGTTTCCGTATTACACCGATGATAAAATTACAGAATCTGCCGAAATTACCGGAAGTAAAACAATTTTTCAAATTCATAAAAATAATAAGACAGAAATCTGGGAGCCTTTTTCAGAGCGGTTTGAAGGAAAATTCAGAACGACCCGGAATTTGTACAAAAATGAATTTGGCAATAAACTGATTTTCGAGGAAATCAATCACGATTTAGAACTTAGTTTTCAATACGAATGGAATTTCGGCGATGAATTTGGTTTTGTGAAAAAATCAAAACTTGAAAATAATGGCTCAGACAAGGTAAAAATAACGGTTCTCGACGGACTTCAAAATCTTCTTCCGTATGGAGTGGGAAGCGATTTGCAGAATAAATCCAGCAATTTGGTAGATGCTTACAAACGCAGCGAACTTCACGAAAAATCGGGTCTCGGAATTTTTGCTTTAAGCGCAATTATTGTTGATAAAGCCGAACCAAGTGAAGCTTTGAAAGCCAATACCGTGTTTTCTTTAGGTCTCAGTCAGCCAAAATATTTGTTGTCTTCACTTCAGCTTAAAAGCTTTAGAAAAGGAAAAAATATTACAGAAGAATCAGATATTAAAGGTGAAAAAGGAGCTTATTTTATTGTAGAAGAGGCAGAAATTCAGGCAGGTTCAGAGAAAAACTGGTTGTTCGTAGCGAATGTTAATCAAAATCACCGTTCGATTTTTCATTTAATAGAAAAAATTCAGAATGATGAAAACCTTATTAATGAAATTCAAAAAGATATTGACTTAGGAACAGAAAATTTGGTGAAAATAGTTGCAGCACCCGATGGTTTGCAAACCACAAATGATCCGTTGCAGGATGCCCGTCACTTTTCCAATACGATGTTCAACAGTATGCGTGGCGGAATTTTCGATGAAAATTACAGCATTGAAAAATGGGACTTTGCACAATATTTACAAAAAGCCAATCACGAAGTTTTCAGTCATTCAGAAAAAATTATCAATTCTTTACCGGAGAAATTTTCTTTATTTGAATTGAAAAATGCATTGAAAGATGTAGAAAATCCGGATGTAATAAGACTTTTTACAGAATATTTACCACTCAAGTTCAGCCGTCGTCACGGTGATCCTTCCCGACCTTGGAATAAATTTTCTATCAATACGAAAAGTGAAATTGACGGTTCTAAAATCCTTGATTATGAAGGAAACTGGAGAGATATTTTTCAAAATTGGGAAGCTTTGGCTCATTCTTATCCGGAATTTATTGAGGGAATGATTTTCAAATTCCTCAATGCCTCTACTTTTGATGGTTACAATCCTTATAGAGTAACTAAAGACGGCTTCGATTGGGAAACGATCGAACCGGACGATCCATGGAGCTACATTGGATATTGGGGAGATCATCAATTGATTTATCTGCTTAAATTTTTAGAGTTTTCTAAAAAGTATTTCCCGAATTCTTTAGAAACGCTATTGGATAGAGAAGTTTTTGTTTATGCCAATGTTCCGTACAAAATAAAATCTTACGAAGAAATTCTGAAAAATCCGAAAGATACTATAGTATTTGATGGAGATTTAGACGAAAAAATTATTGAAAGAAGAAAAGAAATCGGTGCAGATGGCGCATTGTTACTGAATGAAAACGGCGATATTTTACATGTGAATTTCACCGAAAAAATATTGGCAGCTGTACTTTCGAAGCTTTCTAACTTCATTCTGGAAGGCGGAATCTGGATGAATACACAACGTCCGGAATGGAATGATGCCAACAATGCATTGGTAGGGAATGGGGTTTCTATGGTGACGCTGTATTATTTGCGAAGATTTATGAAATTCTTCCAGTCGGTTTTAGAAAATTCTGCTTTAGAAAATGTTCAGATTTCCAGTGAATTGGTTGATTTTTACAAACAAATTCGTGAAGCTTTTCAGGAAAATCAGCATCTGCTGAACGGAAAAATCAGCAATGAAGACCGCAAAAAAATGCTGGATGTTTTCGGAAAATCAGCGAGCGAATTCAGAAACCACGTATACGACAGATGTTTCCGGGGCAAAAAACGTACGGTTTCTTTGGAAGGGCTGAAGCGTTTTTCACAACTTTCCCTTTTGTTTTTAGAACATTCTATTGCTGTAAACCAAAGAGAAAATGGACTGTATCATGCTTATAATTTAATGACTTCCACAGAAGATTCGGTTCAGATTTCTCATCTCGACGAAATGTTGGAAGGTCAGGTTGCGGTTTTAACTTCTCAGTTTTTGAATTCAGAAGAAGCTTTGAACGTTTTGGATGCTCTGAAAAATTCGGATCTGTTCAGGGAAGATCAGTACAGTTATCTTTTGTATCCAAACAAAAATTTAAAAGGATTTTTAGAAAGAAATTATATTCCGAAATCAGTTTTAGAAAGCAAAAAAATCTTCAGCAAAATTGAAAATACGGATCAAAAAATTATAGAAAGAAACAGTTTAGGAGATTACCATTTTAATGGGAATTTCAAAAATGCAAATGATGTTGAATCTGCTTTAAATATTGATCATCAATTTGATGAAGAAGAAAAAGCTGAGTTTTTGGCTTTATTCGAAGATACTTTCAATCACAAAGAATTTACAGGAAGAAGCGGAACTTTTTATGGTTATGAAGGGTTGGGTTCTATTTACTGGCATATGGTTTCCAAATTATTATTGGCAGTAGAAGAAGTTTGCGAAAAAGCGATTTCTGAAAAAGCTTCACCCGAAATAACAGGAAGGCTTTTAGAACATTTTTACGAAATTAATGCAGGAATTGGTGTACACAAATCTCCAAAATTATATGGTGCATTTCCTACCGATCCTTATTCTCATACTCCATTCGGAAAAGGCGCTCAACAACCCGGAATGACCGGTCAGGTAAAAGAAGACTGGCTGAGCAGATTTGGCGTTTTGGGAATTTTTGCAGAGAACGGGAAACTCCATTTTCAGCCACAATTGTTACGAAAAGAAGAGTTTTTAGCGAAGGCGCAAAATGTAACCTATTTTGATGTTGAAACGAACAGAAAGCAGCTTGAACTTCAGCAAAACCAATTGTTTTTTATGGTTTGTCAGGTTCCCGTAGTCTATGAAATTTCAGAAGAAGAAAGTCTGGAAATTTTTGATCAAAACAATGTATGTGAAAAATGCAACGAATTGATTTTAAGTAAAGAGTATTCTGAAAATCTTTTCAAGAGAAACGGAAAAATCTCTTTAATTAAAGTGAAAATTAAAAAAGAACAATTGAAATAATTTTTAACTGCAAACGAAAAATTAAGTGAAGAATTAGACTTCAAAAACAGGTGAAAATTGAGACTTGCAATTTTTTTGAATTTTTCAATCATTTCTTTTGATGCTTTTAACTCCGTAGAATTTTCGATTTGCGGTACAACAAAAAATGAAATTATTCAGCACAATATCAATCTTTTTTTTTGACATTTTTAATGTCTTGTAACAATATGAAAAACACAAATCAACATATAAAAACAGAGAAATTGTTGGGAAATCCCGATTATTTGGCGATGTCTTACGGAGGCTACAGAACCAATTCCAGAAGAGTACAACCTACCGTTTCTCAATTGAAAGAGGATATGAAAATTCTTGCTGCCATTGGTGTAAAGTTCATCAGAACATATAATGTTCATCTTCCGGAAGCAGTAAATGTGCTTAAAGCAATTAAAGAATTGAAACAGGAAGACCCAAATTTCGAAATGTACGTAATGTTGGGCGCCTGGATCGATTGCAAAAATGCGTGGACCGGTTTTGAGACTAATCACAACGAAGAAAGCGAAAGAAATGCTGCAGAAATTGCTCACGCTGTGGAATTGGCGAATGAATATCCCGACATTATTAAAGTTATTGCCGTAGGAAATGAGGCGATGGTAAAGTGGGCAACTGCTTATTATGTTCAGCCGAAAGTTATTCTAAAATGGGTAAACCATTTGCAGGATTTAAAAAAATCTGGCGGACTGTCAAAAGATGTCTGGATTACCAGTTCAGACAATTTTGCAAGTTGGGGTGGTGGTGATCAGGAATATCATACCGAAGATTTGAATCAGTTGATAAAATCAGTCGATTATATTTCGATGCATACTTATCCAATGCACGATACACATTACAATCCGGTTTTTTGGGGAATTTCGGAATCTGAATTTCAGTTTTCCAAAGAAGAGCAGCTGCGTTTGGCAATGCAGCGTTCGGTAGATTATGCTAAATCTCAATACCATGCAGTGAAAAAATATATGCAGAGTCTGGGTGTAGAAAAACCAATTCACATTGGTGAAACAGGCTGGGCGACATATTCCAACGAAATGTACGGCAACACAGATTCTAAAGCAGTGGACGAATACAAAGCCGGACTTTTTTATCAAATGATGCGAGACTGGACGGATGAAGAAAACATCGCCTGTTTCTATTTCGAAGCTTTTGACGAACCCTGGAAAGATGCCGGAAATCCAAACGGTTCTGAAAATCATTTTGGTTTGTTTACGGTAGATGGTAATGCAAAATATGCAATGTGGGAATATGTAGATAAAGGTGCATTTAAAAAGCTTAAAAGAGATGGGAATACCATTCAGAAAACCTTTAACGGAAATGTAAAAAGGCTTCTGGATTCTGTTGAAATGCCTCCTCACAGAGAATTTTCTAAAGAATTTGTTGAGTCTAAATAAATTCGAGAATACATTCAAAACTACCATTCTTAAAGCAATGGAAATATGAAGAATAAACTACCCCATATTATTTTAACAATCGGTTTGATGATGAGTTGTACTTCCCAAAATTCCTGGAAAGCAGAAATCTTTGAAACATCTGCAGGCGGAAATCAATTGACGAAAATTGAACAGGCAGATGTTGTAAAAAATGCTTCAAAAATAACAATAAAGCCTGAAGAAAAATTTCAAAAAATTACAGGTTTTGGAGGTGCTTTTACCGAAAGTTCTGCCTATTTACTCAATAAAATAAGTAAAGCAAACCGAGAAAAAATATTGCAACTGTATTTTGGCGAAAACGGAGCTAATTATTCCTTAACCAGAACTACCATTGCTTCTTGCGATTTTTCATTGAAAAATTATACTTACGCTCCCGTTCCGGACGATAAAGAGTTGAAACATTTCTCGGTAAAAGAAGATATGAACGATTTGGTTCCGATGATAAAAGATGCTCAGAAAGTTTCAAAAGACGGTTTCAAAATCATTGCTTCACCGTGGACTTCACCACCGTGGATGAAAGATAATAATGCCTGGATCAACGGGAAATTATTACCTCAGTACAACGAAACATTTGCTCTTTATTTTTCTAAATATTTAACAGAATATAAGAAATTAGGCATTCCTATTTGGGGAATTACCGTGATCAATGAACCACACGGAAACGGTGGAAACTGGGAAAGTATGTTGTTTAATCCAAAAGAAATGACGGATTTTGTGGAAGATTTTCTCGGACCAAAATTAGAAAAGGACGGTTATGGAAACGTAAAAATATTCGGTTATGACCAAAACAGAGCCGAACTGAAAAATTGGGTAGATGAAATGTACCGTTCCGAAAAATCTTCTAAATATTATGCAGGAACGGCAATTCATTGGTACGAAAGCACTTTCAAGATATTTGAAGATGAGTTGCAATATGCTCATAAAAAAAATCCATCAAAACATCTGATTCAAACAGAAGCCTGCATTGATGGCGACATCCCGAAATGGAAAGACGACAGTTGGTATTGGAGCGCAGAAGCTACGGATTGGGGATTTGATTGGGCAAAAGATGAAGAAAAATACCTTCACCCGAAATACGTTCCTGTTTTTCGTTATGCAGGAGACATCATCGGTTGTCTGAACAATCAAGTAGACGGCTGGATTGACTGGAATATGGTTTTAGATAAAAATGGCGGTCCCAATTGGTTCAAAAACTGGTGTGGTGCACCTATTTTGGTAAATCCCGAAACTGATGAAGTATATGTGACACCTTTGTATTACACCATGGCGCATTTCAGCAAGTTTATACGTCCAAATGCGGTAAGAATAGGTTTTGAAAATACGGATAAAGATTTGCAAATAACAGCTGCAAAAAATCCTGACGGATCCGTAGCGGTCGTCGTCTTCAATCCTTCGGAGCAAGAAAAAAATATAGAAATTTCTCTAAATAACAAAGCTTTCCCTATTCATATCAGTGCAAAAGCGTTGCAGACTATTCTATTAAAAAAATAAAAACACAATAATACCCATTACTCATTATGTCTGATCATACAATAAATTCTCAAGTAAAAGTTCCAATGGGACAAAAGATTGCCTTCGGATTAGGAATGTTGGCCAACCAGATGTTTCCCGCAGCATTAGGTATTTTTATGGTGGTTCTGGTAGAAAATTTAGGAATGCCGTCCTGGATGTGGGGTGTCCTGTTTTTTGTACCCAGAATTGTAGATGCTTTTTTTGATCCTGTGATGGGTTTTATTTCTGATAATACCAAATCAGTCTGGGGAAGAAGAAGACAGTATGTTTTTATCGGTTCTATTATTATGGGTGCCGCATTTATGATAATGTGGCAATTACACCGCGAAAATAGTGTCATGTACAATTTTTGTTTTTTCCTCACATTTTCTCTGATTTTTCATATCGGACTCTCCATTTTCAGTGTTCCTTATGTAGCAATGGGGTATGAAATGAGTGACGATTTCCACGAGAGAACGAGTATTATGGCAATCTCTCAGTGGATCGGGCAGTGGGCCTGGGTCATTGCACCCTGGTTTTGGGTGGTAATGTATGATCCCGAATGGTTTCCCAATGCAGATACTGCGACAAGAACTCTGGCTGTTATCGTAGGCGTTGTTTTTATGATATTGGCCATGGTTCCTGCAATTTTTATTAAAAGTAAATCCACAAAATTTGATGATACTTTACAACCTTTAACGGTTAAAACCATTGGTGGAAGTTTAAAGGAAATTGTCATCAGTTTCAAAGAAGCATTTGGTAACAAGCCATTCAGAAAATTGTGTGTTGCGACTTTTTTCATATTTAATGCTTTTAATACCGTTGCAGGTTTCACATTTTTTATCGTAGTCTACTACCTGTTTAATGGCGATACGGGTGCCGCAGGAATCTGGCCTACACTTTTTGGTTGTATGGGAGCTTTAGCAACCACTTTTATCGTAATCCCAATTGTTGCCTGGATGTCAAAAAAAATGGAAAAAAAGAAAGCTTTCTTAGTTTCTCAGGGGATTTCGATTGTAGGATATATTATGCTTTGGTTCTTTTTTGTTCCGGGCAAACCCTATATGTTTTTGTTTGCACTGCCTTTCTTTTCATTTGGGATCGGGAGTTTATTTACCTTGATGATGTCTATGACTGCTGATGTCTGCGATATGGACGAGTTGGAATCCGGCAAAAGAAGAGAAGGCGTATTCGGAGCTATTTATTGGTGGATGGTAAAATTTGGTTTTGCCATTGCAGGATTATTAACGGGCGTTATCATGTCGGCAGTAGATTTTCATCCGGGTGCTGCTACACAGAGTGAAGGCGCCGTTACAGGTTTAAGATTATTCTTTTCCGGTGTTCCGATTTTCGGGACTTTAATTGCCATTTTGGTTATGTGGAAATATGATCTTACCGAGCAAAAAGCCAGAGAAATTAAAAACATACTGGATGAAAGAAAAGCTCCTGTTAAAAAACAATCTTCCGGTTATCTTTCAGGCAAATTACTTTCTTTATCTAAAAACGGAGCGTTAATAAATACTTTGGCAGGATTAGATTTAAGTTCAAAATCCGAAGCAGAACTCACCAGTCAGTTTTCAGAAATTTTAAATAATGGTTTACACGGATTGTGTTTTAGTCCCTACACAGAAGGTCAGCAAGCCGGAGATTTGCTGTCAGCAGACCAGATTCGCAGAAGAATGGATATCATTACCCCGTACGCAAAGTGGATCCGATCGTTCTCCTGCACAGAAGGAAACGAACTGATTCCGGAGATTGCCCATCAAAAAGGTTTAAAAACCATCGTTGGAGCCTGGATCAGTGATGACAGAGCAAGAAACGAAAAAGAAATAGAAGCACTAATTTCTTTGGCTAAAAAAGGCTTAGTAGACATTGCTGCAGTTGGGAACGAAGTATTGCACCGTGAAGAAATTTCCGAACAGGAAATCATTGCATACATCACAAGAGTAAAGGAGGCATTGCCGGAATCTGTACCTGTTGGTTATGTAGATGCTTATTATCAATATCTGGACAGACCTGCTTTGGTGAATGTATGTGACGTTATTCTTACCAATTTCTATCCGTTCTGGGAAGGTGCAGACATTCAGCATTCTTTATCTTACTTCACTAATATGATGGATTTAACAAACCAGATAGTAAAAGGTAAAAAAATAATTGTTACCGAAACAGGATGGCCAAGTAAAGGCGAAAGCGTGGAAGCAGCAGAACCTTCAAAACTCAATGCTATGAAATATTTTATCTCTACTCAGGAGTGGGCAAAAAATCAGAATATAGAAATATTTCATTTTTCATCATTCGATGAATCGTGGAAAGTACGGCAGGAAGGCGAAGTTGGCGCAGGATGGGGAATCTGGGATAAAAATGAAAAACTAAAATTTGTAAATAATTAAGTCGTATGTCTTACAGAGCAGAACAATATTTGTCCTTACCGAAACTCAATCAGGATAATTACATCATAGGAAAAAGCGAGCACGAAAAAAAAGACCTTTTCAAGGAAATCCTCTTTGGCCGTGTTCACGGATTTTGTTTCAGTCTGTATGAAGACGGGCAGAAACCGGGTGATATGATCTCCGAAGAGCAGGTTCGCCGCAGAATGGAAATCCTGAAACCTCACACTTCCTGGATTCGTTCATTTTCCTGTACAGAAGGTAACGAGCACATCCCGAAAATCGCCAAAGAATTTGGGGTGAAAACCTTAGTAGGAGCGTGGTTGGGAGACGATCCGGAAATTAACGAAAGAGAAATACAAGCTCTTATAAAACTGGCAAAAGAAGGTTACGTAGACATTGCAGCCGTAGGAAACGAAGTGATGTATCGCAAAGATTTAACAGAAGACGAACTTTTAGCCTTCATTCATCGGGTAAAAAAAGAAATTCCCAATATTCCGGTAGGCTACGTAGACGCCTATTACGAATTTGTTATCAAACCAAGAATTACCGATGCCTGTGACGTTATTTTAGCCAACTGTTACCCGTTTTGGGAAAGCTGTCCCGCCGAAAATTCGCTCAATTATATGAAGCAGATGTACCATCAGGCAAAAAACGCCGCAAACGGAAAACCTGTGATCATCTCCGAAACAGGTTGGCCTAGTAAAGGCGAAGATTTAAAAGGAGCCGCTCCATCACGACAAAATGCATTAGATTATTTTATCAACACGCAATTGTGGTGCATGGACGAGGAAATCCCCTGTTTTTATTTTTCATCATTTGACGAAGCGTGGAAAACAGGACCGGAAGGCGAAGTCGGCGCACATTGGGGAATCTGGGACAAACACGAAAAGTTGAAATATTGAGGATTTAGTTGTCGGTTGATAGTTGTCAGTTGTTCTTAAATGGAAGTTTTTTTGGGCAGCTTAATCCGCCTTCCGCTCCCAATCTTTTGTTCGTCGTTCCTCCTCACAAAAGTATTTCCGCTCAAGTCGGGCTGCAAAAGATTCAACGCCAAAACCCTGACATGGTTGAAAGATTTAAAATAAAAAAAAATAGTATGCTTAAGAAATTACACCATATCGTTCTATTCCTTTTCAGTACACTCTATTTGGCGCAGGTCGATGTGGTGTACAATGATTTGGTATGGTCAGACGAATTTTCTGCCAACGGAGCTGTTGACGGAACAAAATGGTTTCATCAAACCCAATTGCCAAGTGGCGGAAGCTGGTTCAATGGCGAACAGCAGCATTACACCAATTTAGTAACCAACTCTTTTTCTAGCAATGGAAATCTGAATATTGTTGCTAAAAAAGAAACCTATACAGACCAAGGTGTTACAAAAAATTACACTTCCGCAAGATTAAATTCAAAGTTTGCCTTCAAATACGGAAGAATAGACGTACGGGCAAAAGTTCCCAAAAATCAGGGAACCTGGCCTGCCATCTGGCTTTTAGGAAGAAACGTGAACGAGCCGGGCGGATATTTTGCTTCTACATACGGAAATACAAATTGGCCTGCCTGCGGAGAAATTGATATGATGGAATATGGCATTTTCCCTTCTGCTCCTGCTGATTTTATTCAGAGTACGTTGCATACGCCATCATCTTCCGGAAATTCTGTCAACCACGGCGGAATGCTGGCCTCATCAGATATTGCAGATAATTTTCATATCTATTCAATGAACTGGTCTCCCAATCAGATCACATTTTTGCTGGATGGAGTGGCGTATTACACATACAACCCTTCCGTGAAAAATGCGAGCACCTGGCCTTTCGATAAAGAACAGTATATGCTTCTCAATATTGCAATGGGTGGTGTTGCAGGAACTATTCCGTCTGCTTTTACAGAAGCTTCAATGGTAATAGATTATGTAAGATTATATCAAAATACAACTCCGGATACTGCTGCACCTACCAATTTTACAGCAACATTAGGAGCAGTAACCAGCGATTCTGTGGAATTATTACTGAATGCAAACGATAACTTTGGAGCAATTACCTATCAAATTTCTGGTGGAGCTACTCAAACAGCTTACGGAACATCCGGAGTTCAAAAATCAGTAGTGATTTCAGGACTTTTGCCAAGTACCAGTTATACTTTTAATATTTCTGCAAGTGATGCTTCAGGAAATACCGCTGTCAACAGTCCGCTTACGGTTTCCGGCACTACACTTTCAAACGTCAATACAGAGTGTTTCGGAACTTCCACTTTGGCTTCCCAGGGTGCTTTTTCCACAGGATACCGATACCGCTTTGAAACAGTAGGAACAACTGATGTGAAAGTAACATTCGAACTCTTAGATACCGATAAAACGGGGGTAATTGCTTATTTGTGGAAACAAAGTCCGTTTACGGAAACTTCTATGACAAATACTTCGGGTAAAATTTTCACCCAAACTATCTCAGGACAAACAGTAGGCTCTGTCATTAATTATGCAGTGAAGTTTGCTTATGCAGGTGGTTTGTCTGTAACGAAATATTATTCGTATGTCGTGGGAAATGCCTGCACTTTGGGTGTGGAGAACTTTTCTGCTTCGCAGGAATTTATTTATCCAAATCCGGTGGAAACCATATTGAATCTGAAATTACCTGAGAATAAAAATGCGATTACTCTTTACGATTTTTCAGGTAAGAAGGTACTTCACAAAGATATGAAAGCCAATTCTGAAATAGATATGACTTCTTATCCTTCAGGGAATTATTTAATAAAAATTGAAAATTCAAAAGGAACAAATACTTATAAATTCATCAAAAAATAGTTGTTAAAAACTATCAATACTACTAACCCTTAAATTTTTATAAAATGAAAAATTTATCTCTTTTTTTAATGCTGTTGGCATTTACCTTTGGCTTTTCCCAGCCAACAACCAATGCACCAACGCCGACTCAGTTGTCTGCCAATGTAATCTCTGTATTCAGTGATGCATACACCAATGTTGCCACCAATTACAATCCAAATTGGGGACAGTCAGGAACAGTAAATCCTACTTTTGTTCCTGTTGCAGGATCTGGTAATAATGTAATGACCTATGCGAATTTCAATTATCAGGGGACTGACCTTACCACTCAAAATGCTGCTGCAATGGAATACCTTCATGTTGATGTATGGACGAGCACAGCAGGTGCAGTTTTAAAAGTTTCACCAATCAATAACGGAACTGGTGCAGGAGAATTTCTGGTAACCGTTCCTTTGGTGAATGCAGGATGGAGCAGTGTAGATTTACCAAAATCTTCATTTACAGGGATGACTTGGGATTCTGTTTTCCAGCTAAAATTTGACGGGCAAGCGGGTACTACACCTTCTACAATTTATTTGGATAACATCTATTTCTGGAAAGCTGCAGTAAATCCTGTTGCTGATGCTACATTAAGCGACCTTAAAGTAAACGGAACTACAGTTGCCGGTTTCAGTCCTGCAACTGCTACATACAACGTGAATTTTGCACAAGGCAGTGCAGTTCCGCAAATTACCGCTGCTACAACTACCAATGCAAGTGCAACAAGAGTAATTACACAGGCTTCGGCTCTTCCTGATACGGCAACAGTGCTGGTAACTGCACAGAACGGAACAACTACAAAAACGTACACTGTAAATTATACTGTCTCAGGACCAAGTGTTGCTGCACCAACGCCACCCGCAAGACTGGCAACTGATGTTATTTCTTTATTCAGTAATGCATATACCAATATTGGAGTGACGGAATGGTCTACAAGCTGGGATGATTCTTCAATTGCTGATCTGCAGGTGGCAGGTAATGATATTAAAAAAATTACTTTCGGAAACTTCCTGGGTGTACAGTTGGCAAATTATACCAATGCTTCACAAATGACCTATTTCCATATGGATTATTATATTGATGCAGGGACGAGTTTGACAGGAAAGGTCATTAATCCAAAATGGTCTAATCACGCAACGCAGTCGGGTGAAACAAGTGCCTTTCTCTATAATGGTTTGCCAACGGTTACCGGATCTTGGGTTTCTATAGATATTCCTATTTCTTCGTTTGATACGGCTCCACAGACCAGAAATTCGCTGTATCAGTTCCTCATTTCTTCTAATCTTGGAACTTTGTATGTGGATAATATTTATTTCCATAAAAACACGGTGCTTGCAACTCAGGATGTGAATGCAAAAAAATCAGTAAAAATCTATCCGAATCCGGTAACAGCAGGAGAGGTAATTACTGCTGACGCATCAGTTAAAAATATCGAGATTTTTACAGTAACAGGACAAAAAGTGAAATCTTCCGATGCGCAAACCATCAGTTCTCAGGGATTGTCTAAAGGTCTTTATTTAATAAAAACGGTAAACACAAAAGGAGAGACACAATCTTCTAAAATAATCGTTAAATAGACTCAGTACAAATTGTTTATCGTCCGCTGAAATTTTTTCGGCGGACGATTTTTTATCATTATTTGCAGTATATTTGATTAAATCTCATGTTGAACAAATGTTTTATTTTTTTATTCTTATTCCTGACGAATATTTTTGCACCTGCACAAAATGTTCCGGAAAGAGATATGCCGTTTTTGCAGAATTATCTGCCTGAAGATTACGGGAATCACGGGAAAATATGGGAAATGAAATCTGCCGGCAATGGCTTGATTTATATGGCTTCTGAAGATGGACTTCTGGAATATGACGGTGAAAACTGGATTCGTTACCGCGCCTCAAGAGGATATACAAGATCGTTGCATATTGTGAATGATTCTGTAATTTTTACAGGAGCCGATATGGATTTCGGGATCTGGAAGAAAAATAAATTTAGAAAATTTCAGTATACTTCTCTGTATCCTTTCAATAAAAAAATAGGCGGTGTCAACGAAGAGTTTTGGGGAACTTATGAAAACAAAGGAAAGATTATTTTTGTATCTCATCAAAATCTGTATTCTTACAATCAAAAGAAATTGGTGAAAATAGCTGCTCCTACCTCATTTTCAGAAAGTTTTGCGGTTAATGGAAGGATTTTTCTGGCCGATGAAAAAAAGGGACTTTTTGAATACAGAGACGATACATTACAACTTGTTTTTTCATATCCGGGTAACAGCCCTATAGATATTTCCGGACTTTTTTACCATCAAAACCATCTCAACATAGTAACTAAAAATCTGGGTGTTTTTGTATTGCATAATGGCAGTCTCGTGCCTGTGAATACCGAAGTAAATGCTTTAATTATAAAGAATAAAGTATTCAGCTTTGATACATTAGATAATAAATATTTGGCATTCGGAACGATTCTGGACGGTTTGTATCTTACAGATTTTAATGGAAATATCATCAGGAAAATAAATAAAAGTACAGGATTGCCCAATAATACCATTCTTAGTTTACATTACCAGAAAAACGGAAGATTCTGGATAGGATTAGATTTTGGAATTTCATATGTTGATCTAAAAAGCAGCATCAGATATTTTCAGAGTACAAATAATAATTTCGGAACGGGGAATACGGCCGTTATCAAAGATCGGCAGTTTTATCTGGGAACCAATCAGGGACTTTATGTATCAGATTGGAAAAATATGTGTAATGAAGACCGGCAGAATTCTTTTAAAATTCTCAGAGGCAGTGAAGGGCAGGTCTGGACCCTGGAGAACATTAACGGGAAAATATATTGCGGTCATAATAATGGATTGTTTGAGGTAAATGGAGAATCTTTTACAAAAATATACGATCAGCACGGCATTCTTTGTCTGAAGAAAATTAATGAAAAGTATTTGCTTGCAGGCAATTACAATGGGATTGCAATTTTTGAAAAACAGGGCGATACCTGGAAATTCCAAAAAAAAATGAGCCATATTCTTGGCTCTGTGAGTCAGCTTTTTCAGGATAAAAATGGGGAGATCTGGGTCAATATTCCCAATTATGGAATCATGAGATTCTATCTTGACAGAAACTTGAATCCCGTCAAAAGGCAGTTCATGCCTACAGACCATTTAAAAGGAAATTTTCCGGCGCTTTTTACAGATGCTAAAAATATCTGGCTAATGACCAGTGCTGCCAATTATCATTACAATTCTTCACAAAAGATTTTTGAGGAATCGGGTTTTTCCTCGCACCAGGCAAAGATTAAAAATATTTCGTCAGGATTTTATCAGCCTCTTATTTTAAATTCGCAATATGGCTTTTATTCTGTCAATAATGGTTTTGCGATTGAAAAGTTCAGTAACGGCTCAGAAATGGCAGATTTTACCTCTCATCTGCTATTCAGAACCGCGCAGGCTTATAATAATGATACGGTGATCGACCTGAGTGACGGATCCACCATTCCTTTCAGATATAATAACCTGAAATTCAGCTTTATCATTCCCAATGAAGATGTTGTGGAATATCAGTATCTTTTAGAGAATTTCTCAGAGAACTGGAGCAGCTGGAGCAATAAAAATACAGCAGAATTTTTAGGAGTAAAGGAAGGAAGCTATATCTTGAAAATAAGAGCGAAGCAACAGAATAAGATATCTGAAGTTCATTCTTTTACCGTGACTGTGAAAGCACCTTGGTATCGAAGTAATCTCAGTTATTGTCTGTATTTTCTTACTGGTTTGGGAATGATATTTTTAATCAAAAAGTATAACACTGCAAAGCTTAAGAAGCAAAAGTTATTGCTTTTAAAGAAAGAACAGAATTCTCTCCGTAAGCAATCCGAAAAACATAAAAACCAAATGCTGCTGCAAAGACAGAAACAGCTGGAGATGGAGCAGCATAACCTCAGGGAAGAGATAAGAAGCAAAACAATAGAACTTGCTACAAAAGCAAAAGATGATGACGAGAAAAACAGAATTTTATATACACTGAGCGAAAAAATTGTGGAACTGGAAAATAATCCGAATCTTTTAAAAATTCGTTTGGGCGAAATGCGTAGACTCCTGAAAACCTACCTGGAGACAGAGGACAATACTTTTGAAATCCAGATGGATGATCTGCATCAGGAATTTTTTAAGAATATGAAAAGACGTTTTCCCAATCTTTCTATTTATGATCTGAGACTGTGCGCTTATTTAAGGATAGGTCTTACTTCCAAAGAAATGGCAGATATATTACAGGTTTTACCGTCAAGCATCAATGTAAGCCGATCCCGTCTCCGCAAAAAACTTAATCTTCTACCCGAAGAAGATTTATATGAATTTTTGATTAACCTGTAACTTATAAAATTTAAAATACCAAAAAATAAACCCCTCAAATTAATTTGAGGGGTTTTATCAGAAATTGTTCATTTCTTGTGGTTTCTCCAGGAATCGAACCAGGGACACATGGATTTTCAATCCATTGCTCTACCAACTGAGCTAAGAAACCATTATATGGTTGGTCTTACTTCGGTGTTTAATGTGGGTGCAAAAGTATAGATTTTTATTATAACAGGCAAGTTTTTGTAGAAAAAAAATTAAATAAAATGACGATTCACCATATTTTACTGTAAGAAACTTCAAACTTCTTTAGTAATCAAAAATATATATTGAGTAGGGCCAGTTCAGCTCATTGTCGCTAAATTCCTTATGATGAGGTTCTTCGCCAATAAAATAGTACGTCCTGAAAAAAATCTATCTGTTTTTCAGATAAAAATGTACAGTATTTGCTATTGCACTTGTACAAATTCATTTATGACTCCATTTTATTTATTCGCATTCACGATCTGCAGTACAATCGTTTTTTCGCAGAAAAAAGATACCGTCATGCTGATTTCAGAAGTACAGATTGATGCGTATAAAAAACCGGCTTCTTTTATCACTTCTACCAAATCCGTTTCAGTAGTGTCTCAAAATTTATTGAGCCAAAATCCTCCCGAGCGGCTGCTAGAATCGTTTAATCAGATTGCGGGCGCGAGAATGGAAGAGCGCTCTCCCGGAAGTTACCGTATTTCTTTGCGGGGAAGCACTTTGCGGTCACCGTTCGGAGTTCGGAATGTCAAAGTATACCTCGACGATTTTATTCTTTCCGATGCTTCGGGAAACACTTATTTCAATATCATTTCGCCGGAACTTATTAGTAAAATGGAAATTTATAAAGGATCTGAAAGTGGCGATTTTGGTGCTGTTACAGGAGGAACGGTCTTGCTGCAGACACAGAACTCGGATCAGACTTCGGCTCATCTTTCGGTGGGAAGCTATGGAACTTTTAATGAAAGCCTGAATTTCTCAAGACAGATGAACAGACATTTTTTGCAGATTTTCCAGAATTATTACCGCACAGATTCTTACCGTGAACAGTCTGCCGTAGAGCGAAAACAAATCTTTATAAAAGATCATTTTCAATATTCAAAAAATGCCGAACTGAAAGCGATGATTCTTCTTTCTGATTTGGATTATCAAACTCCGGGCGGTTTGACGCTTGAGCAAATGCAGGCAGACAGAAAACAGGCAAGACCCAAAACAGCAACTCTTGCCGGCGCGGGAGAACAAAATGCAGGAATTCGTAATAAAATGGTTTTAGCAGGAATTTCTCATGATTTTAAAATTCTGCCTGATCTTTCGCATTTTATATTGCTGCAGGGGTCGTATGTAGATTTTGAAAATCCATTTATTACCAATTTTGAAAACCGTTTTGAGAGTAATTTTGCATTAAGAACGCATCTGAATTACCGGCAGGAATGGAACGCAGTTTCCGCAGAGTGGAGATTGGGGTTTGAAGGTGGAACTAATAAGATTTTCGTCAAAAATTTTGATAACAACAAAGGGCTTGAAGGTGATCCTCAGAATTTTGACAAGCTTAAAAACAATTCGGGATTCTTTTTTGCTTCCCAAAAATTAAATTATAACGAAAGACTTTTTTCAGATATTTCATTAAGTTTAAATTCAAATTCTTACGAATGGGAAAAGATTTTTCCGGTTTCTCAGAATGGAAGCACAAAATTTAAGAATCAGTTACTTCCAAATTTCGGGATCACCTATCTTCCCGCGAAAGGATTTTCTGTCAGAGGAAAAATCGGGAAGGGAAGTTCTGCTCCTACCAACGAAGAAATCCGCTCATCCGACCAGGAATTTAATTTGGATCTTGTTCCGGAATATGGCTGGAATAAAGAATTCGGAATCCGGAAACAGCTGGGAAATGCACTTTTTGCTGAAGCTAATTATTTTGATTTCAGAATGAAAAACGCCATCGTGAGACGACAGAATGAGCGTGGACAGGAGTTTTTTATCAATTCCGGTGCAACCATTCAAAAAGGGATAGAATTTCTGCTGGAGTCTAAAAATTTCAATCTGGAAAATAATTTTGTAAGCAATATTAAATTCAGGTTTTCGGGAAGTTTTTACGATTTCAAATTTCAGAATTATCAGCAGGGAGCAACAGATTTTTCAGGAAATGAATTAACAGGAGTTCCTAAAACCACCATCAACAGTCTGTTGAATTTTACTTTCTTTAATAAACTTTCTGTCGATTACTCGCATTTCTATACTTCAAAAACACCTCTCAATGATGCGAATACAGTTTTTTCAGATTCAAGTTTAATTGGAAACATTCAGTTCAGATATCCTGTAAACTTGGAAAGAACGAGAATGAACTTGTTTCTGCAGATTCAGAATGTATACAATACCGATTATGTGTTGGGCTTTGATATCAATGCTTTTGGAAACCGCTATTACAATCCTGCAGCCAAAAGGAATTTTGTGTTGGGTGTGAAGGTTGATTTTTAATCTTTTTTACCATCAATAAATTCAAATGCCTTTTTCAAATATTCTTCATTTGTTTTGGTTTCGTCAGTTGATTTTTCGATTTTGATAGCAGGAAAAATTCCTTCACCGACTTTAGCATATTCATTTCCCGTTCTGTCAACAATATTCCCGATGGTAAGTACAAGGAAAGAACCATCTGATAATTTGTATTCCTGATTTCCGGATGTTAAACCCTGAGTGTTTGTACCAATAAGATGTGCGTTTTTTTGACCTGCAAACGCTGCGGTGATAAATTCGGCAGAACTTCCGGTAACTTTATTCACCAAGACAGCTATCGGCTTTTTTACTGCTTTTGGCTCTTTCTGAGTCAGTTGAAATAACTGAGTTGCCAAGGAGCCTTCATAAAATCTGCCATTTTTATAGTTGTAGTATTCAATCTCACCTTCAGCATCTTTTGTGCCCACTACATTTTTGCTGTCCAGAAAGGGAGCAATTGCAGCATACATCGGATAAAGCATTCCTCCGAAATTTCCTCTCAAATCAATAATCCATCCTTTTGGATTACGTTTTTGCAACTCGTTCACTTTTTCATAGAAAGTATTGACATACAGATTCCAATCATCTTTATTGAACGAGCCAATATCGGGCAGACTGATGTACGCATATTGACTTTCCAGCAATTCGCTTTTGATCACCGGAAATTCTTGCCCGGTTGCTTTGTATCCTAAAGTGTACGCTCTTACCGTTTCTTCAGGATAAAATTTGGAGTGAGCGTCATTTAAAGAACTTAATGCATTTTTGATACTCGGATACGTTTCTTGAATAGTTTTAGCTGTTGATGCTTCTGCTAAGGTCTTATTAAATATATCATCCCAATTGAGTTTAGATTTATTAACCGATTTATTTTTCGTGATCTTCAATGCCTGGGTGACATACGTTTGAATGCTGTCTGCCTGAGCAAAAGTATAAACTGAACAAAAAGTAGCTAAAAATATGAAGATTATAAGTTTTTTCATATTGAATATGGAATTTTCAAATGTAAGAGATTTTGGAATTAATTTATTTCTGATTAAAAAGAATATTTCTTACAATCATCTCCGCATGAATTCTGGAGTTTTCAATAAACCATAGATGAGTATCTTTTCCACCGCAAACAACACCGGCCAAATAAAGATTCGGAATATTGCTTTCCATTGTTTCCGAGTTGTAAACAGGGTTTAAGCATTCATTCTGAAGATCAATTCCGGAATTTATCAGAAAATTAAAATCAGGAAGATAGCCCGTCATTGCTAAAACAAAATCATTTTCGATTTCCTGAATTTCACCATTTTCATCTTTAAAAATTACTGAATTTTCTTTAATTTCTAACAATTCTGAATTGAAATGAGCTTTAATATTTCCTTCTGCAATCCGATTTTCAATGTCAGGTTTTACCCAATATTTCACATTTCCGGAAATCTCAGCATTACGGATTATCATGGTCACTTCAGCCCCTTTTCTGTAGGTTTCCAAAGCTGCATCTACCGAAGAATTGCTTGAGCCTACAACCACTATCTTCTGTTTTGCGTAAGGATAAGGTTCTGTATAATAATGCTTTACTTTTTCTAAATTTTCTCCCGGAATATTCATCATATTTGGGATGTCATAAAAACCGGTAGAAATGATTACGTTTTTTGCAAAATATTTTGATTTTGTAGTTTCAATTTCAAAAAGTTCATCTTTTTTAGTGACCTGTAAAACCTTTTCATACAGATTGATATTCAGATTTTTCTGACGTGCAATTCCCTGATAATATTCCAGCGCTTCCTGTCTTCCCGGTTTTGGAGCGGCAGAAATAAACGGAATTTCAGCGATTTCCAGCTTTTCGGCAGTCGAAAAAAATCTCATATATAAAGGATAATGATATAAGGAGTTTACAATTGTTCCTTTTTCAATAATTAAATAGCTGAGATTGTTTTTTTGAGCTTCCAAAGCACAGTTTAAACCAATTGGTCCTGCTCCGATGACGAGAATATCCAGAATTTCCATATCACAAATTTACGAAAATACAAAGAATAAAAATTTATAAGTAACATTCTCTAACTTTCTAAACCCCTAAACCTCTGAAACCCTAAACCCCTAAAACTCTAACACCCTAAAACTCTAAAACCCTAAAACCCTTAAATATGGCATTCCTTTTGACCTTTTCCCAAAAATTCAGGAATGAAAAAAGCTTTTGTAGTAATTACACTCTTATTTGTTTTATCGTGCGAAAAGAGAGAGGATGAAAAATCTTCAGTTTCCACAGATCAACTTAATAATTCCAGTGAAAAAACCGATCTTCAAAAAGACGGTGCGTCAAAAGAAGAAGTTCTTAAAAAGACGAATGACGAACTTTTGCAAGCATTAAAAACGGGCAATTATGACATTTTTGCGAACTATATTCATCCGCAAAAAGGCGTCAGATTTTCGATGTATGCTTTTGTCGGCAAAAATGAAGACAAGCATTTTTCAAAAGCAGATTTTGAGAAATTTCATTCTTCAAAAATTATTTTTACCTGGGGATCCAGAGACGGATCAGGTGAAGTTTACAAGGCAACCCTCAAATCATATCTTAAAGATTGGGTTTTCAAAAAAGATTTTACTAAGTCAGAATATTCACTTGACAAATTTCTGACAGGAGGAAATTCGCTCAATAATTTAAAAGAGATTTACCCCAATTCTGATTTTACGGAGAACTATATTTCCGGTACAGAAAAATACGGCGGGATGGATTGGAATACCTTACGTTTTGTTTTTGAAGAATTTAAAGGTAAATTTTATATGGTTGCTGTCATCAATGATGAATGGACAATTTAAAAATAAAAATTACTTAAATTTACAGGATTTCCGATAATTTTCTTGTTAAATTCCGTCTTGAAAACTGTTCAATATTGTGCGTGTTTTCTATCAGACTTCCGCTTTTCCAAAGTTCAAATTTTTCTAAAATGAATTGTTTTATGGTTTCAGAATCTTCATAACTGAAATGTTTTCCGGCATTAGTTTCAGCTAATATGGTGGAAACATCAGCTTTAGAAGGACCAAAAGAAATAATCTGTTTTCCTGTTGCTAAATATTCAAATATTTTACCGGGAATAATTCCTTTCGAAGATGGATTCGGAAAATTGGTCATTAAGAGCATGGAAGAATCAGACATTTCATCAATTGCTCTGTCGTGTGACAGATATCCTAAATTTTCAATATGTTTCTTCAGACTTGAATTTTCAATAGACTGTAAAATCTTATCATCAATTCTCCCAACGAATTTGAGCTTAAATTTCTCAGCAAAATCCGAATGTGTTTTTACTAAATCGTCGAGTGCTTTCCATAAATTTTCGGGATTTCTCAGTTGTTCTAAAACTCCGATATAACTTAATGTGAATTTTGCTAGAGAGTTTGAGGGTTTGAGAGTTTGAGGATTTGCGGCATCGCTTTCATCAAAACCGTTCGTGATACAAACGGCATTGGCTCCGTTTTTTCTGAAGTTTTCAGCATCGGTGTAGCTTGTTGCCAAAGTGATGTCTGCATTTTTGAAAACCTCACTTTCCATCTGACGGTGTTTTTTGTCGGATTTATTGGTGAGTTTTAAATGTTTATAATAAGAAATTTCCGTCCACGGATCACGAAAATCGGCAATCCATTTTAAATCGGGAAACTTCTTTTTTAGGTTTAAACCAATCAAATGAAGAGAGTGGGGCGGCCCTGAAGTAACGACTACATCAATCTTGTTGTCTTTTAAATATTGTTCCAAAAATTTCACCGAAGGATTTACCCAGAAAACTCTTGCGTCGGGAATGAAAAAGTTTCCACGCACCCAAATCGATAATTTAGATTTCCAGCTTTGATTGTTTCCCACATCAAACTGTCCGGCTTTGAATTTTTTATTGCTTTTATTAAGTTTTTCTGCCAATTGATAAGGTTCCCAGATCTTAGTTTTTATAATTTCTAAATCCTTAGGAACATCTTTCATTAAACTTTCATCTAACAAAGGATAACTTGGATTTTCCGGAGTGAAAATGATGGGTTTCCATCCGAATTCAGGTAAATATTTTGCAAACTTCAGCCATCGCTGTACTCCCGGTCCGCCTGCAGGTGGCCAGTAATAGGTGATGATAAGGATTTTTTTCTGTTGCATATAAAATTTTCGGATTGTCATTCTGAATGTAGCGAAGTGTAATGAAGAATCATTCAATTTCATCATTCAAAAATTTCCAAATTGGATTGAATTCTGTTATTAAATTATCTTTTTTAATTCTTGTCCAGCCTTTTATTTGTTTTTCTCTTTTTATAGCTGTTTCAATATCATTGAAATACTCATAATAAATTAAGAAAAAGCACTTATATTTTGTGGTGAAATGTTTATCGATAGCTTCAGGGTTTCTATGCCAATATAATCTGTTTTTTAAGTCATTAGTAACTCCTGTATACAATACTGTTTTTATTTTATTCGTTAAAATATATACATAATAATTATGTGTTCCAAGGGTTTGCATTTCTGTACAGGAATAACTATTTGAGATTCTTCACTACGCTTCGCTTCGTTCAGAATGACAAAGTTTTAAATTAGATTTTCAACCGGATTTTTTTTCGTTCTGTTTTTATTTAACCAGAAAATTCCCAAACCACTTAACACAATGAATAATCCGAAACACAATAATGAAATCCATTTTCCTGTAGCAATTACTTCAGGTTCAAAGATCATTCTGATGCGGTGTTCTCCGGCAGGAACGTGTACTGCACGCAATAAATAATCTGCTTTGATGTACGGAACTTCTTTTTCGTCAACAAACATTTTCCAGCCATGAGGATAATAAATCTCAGAAAAAACTGCCAACTGCGGAGTTTTCGATTGAGATTTGAATTCCAGTTCGTTGGCTTCATATTTCGTCAAATTAATTGAAGCTGTAGAATCTGCCTGCACTTGTTTTCCGTCAAAATAAGCTTTGTCTGAGGAATTAATAACCGCCGTTTTTTTAGAATCAATAGTTCCTATAGATTTTATTTCTTCGTTTGGCGTATTTACAAATTTCAAATCACTTACAAACCATGCATTTCCGTTGGCATTCGGATTGGGTACCACTTGTGGCTCTTGCGGATTTCCAAAAACCATGTATTTTGTATTCAGTAAATTCAGGATTTTCGGTGTTTTTACGCTGTCAACATTCGAGATGTATTCATTTAATAAATCATCATAACGTCTCAGTTTTACGGCGTGATACCCTCCGATGGAAGATTTAAAATAAGAAGTATTGGTCTCGCTTGTTACTCCTAAAACCTGATTGTAAACTCTGTAATGTTTCTTGTCTTTTTCGGCAATCGTTTCCAGAGTTTTGTTCACCGGAATACTTGCCAGGATAGACTGCAAATTAGGATTATCACCCACTTTTTCAGCCAGATAATCTGAACCTTCCGTTTGAAAAGGATTTTCCGCAAAGATTTTATCAACGTAATTTTCGTCATTCAGATAACGTTTGTTGACGGTCCAAAGATCAAATAAACTCACTGCACCGATAATGATTAAGGCAATATTCTGATTGATTTTTTGTTTTAAACTAAAGAATAAAACGGCAGCAGTAATCCCTACATAAAGCAATGCTTTGATCGCATCTATTCTGAATAATTTGAATCTTTCATCCGTTAAATAATCTAATAAAAACGGAGGTAAATAGGTTTTTTCGTTATCGGTATGGAAACCTAAAATTGATTTTCCGAATAAGATAAATAGTAATGTTAAACCTAAAACTCCACCGCTCACATAAGTAAGAACTTTCTTTTTGTAATCTCCGTCTAATGATGAATCTGTATAAAATCTATACAATCCTATAACGGCAATCAATGGGAACAATAATTCCACAACAACCAAAATAGAAGATGGCGCTCTGAATTTGCTGTAAAACGGAACATACTCTATAAAGAAATCTGAAAGCGGCATAAAATTGCTTCCCCAGGCTAAAAGAATGGTAAGAATGGTTGCACCCAAAATCCAGTAACGGTATTTTTTCCAGGCAAAGAAAAAGCCCAATAATGCAAGAAAACAAACAATCGCACCCTGATAAGCGGGTCCTGAAGTTCCGGGTTGGTCTCCCCAGTACGTGATGCTTCCGAAACCTTTAGAAATTCTGTCGTATTCAGCCTGTGAAGTAACATTATCCTGTACCAGCTGCTGTACTTTTTCCATCATTTCCTTTCCTTCCGGCTCCTGACTTCCGCCTCCCATTAATCTTGGAATAAAAAGGTTCAGCGTTTCAAGCTTTCCGTAACTCCACATCAGAATGCTTTCTTTATCCATTCCGGAATTTCCTGCCGTGTGGTTGTCTGTGTTCAGAATCTGTTTTCCTCTTACCGTTTCTTTAATGTACTCGGAATTTGCCATAATTCTCTGGGAATTCATCCCGACACCGATGGCCAAAGCTGAAGCAATGATTCCGGATGAAATGAGAAAATGTTTCATCGGAGTTTTCTTCTGGATCGCTCTTATTAATTCAGATAAAAAGAGAAAACCTAAACCTAAAAACAGATAATAGGTCATTTGAGGATGATTCGCAGCAACCTGCAGCCCAAAGAAAAGTGTAGTGACAATAAATCCGAGAACGTATTTTTTTCTGATGTAAACCAATAAAATTCCTGCTAAAAGTGGTGCAAAATATTCGATCGTGTTTACTTTTCCGTTGTGTCCCGCTGCAATAATAATGTAGAAATAGGTGGAAAGTCCGAAAAATGTGGCTCCCAAAAGTGCATATTTCCAGTTTCTGACCGCAACCATTCCCAAGAGGAAAAAGCCTGAAAATAAAAGAAACAGATAGTTGACTGGTCTTGGAAGAATATTCAGATAACTGTCTAAATTTTTAATGATATCTCCTTCAAAACGGCTTCCCATCTGATAGGTCGGCATTCCGCCAAACATAGAGTCGCTCCAGTAGGTTTCCTTGTCGTAGCTGTCTCTGTAATCGATGAGTTCTTTTGCACCGCCGCGATACTGTACAATATCATGCTGAAAAAGCTGCTTCCCAGTGAAAACAGGTGTGGAATATAAAAATGCTAAAACTAAGAATGCAATAATGGAAATTGCAATGTAAAGTAAGTTTTTATTTTTTACCATTTTGGTTATTAAGTTGATATTTAATTGAGAAGTTTTGATTTTTTAAGAATCAGTCATTTAGATTCGTTTTGTTTCTAACGCAAAGTCCGCAAATATTTTTTTTACTACTATCTGCATACATTTAAATTCGCAAAGGCGTTCCACTCAGAAAAGTTCACAAAGATTATGAATGATTCGTGCTGTTTTTCTCTTTCACTTCTTCATAGTCCACAGTTTCTGCGTCCCATTTCACCTTTTTTTCAATATTCGTTTTTGAGGTTTTGGTTTCTTTCTCCTCAGTATTATTTGGTCTGAAACCGGTATATTTATAAAACTTGTTGAAGAATATTCTTTTTAAAATATTCCAGACGAAAAAAATAATAATTGTAATGAGTACTAACTCAAAAATACCTTTTATGAAAGACATACTTAATTACTTTATAATTTAAAGTGAAAGCTGCATAACGCAACTTCCACTGTTCAGCTACAACTTCCAGATTTATTTTGCTGCAGGGTTTACCATGACAGAAGAGTTGGAAACACTTTTCATCGACTGAGATTGTTTTCCGTCTGAGATGGTTTCTATCTGAGTGGTCTTTACGGTAATGTTCTGGTTGGTAATCCAACCCGTATTCTGGTCAAATTTAATGGTTCCGTTTTGTGCCAGTTCGCTGCTCATGCTGTGTGTCATTTCACCCTGAGATTTCTTCTCTTCTTTTTTCGGAATTCCTCCGGTTACCGTTATTTCAGCAATACCGTTTCCTACACTTTTCAAAACATAGTTGGAAGTTACTTTATACTTACCGGTATCATCGGCACTTTCACTTGTCGTCCATTTCTCGCCGATTTTCACCCCTTTTTTAGGAATAATGGTTAAGTTTTTTGTAAACTGATCCTTTAAAACTTTTTCGTTGAAGCTCTGTTTCAGACTTGCCACGGCACTCGCTTTCTGATTGGCATCTTTTATCAAAGTACCAAGAGCAGTAGAAATTTTGGCGTAGATAGGATCAAAACCTGTAATTGAGAGTACATTTCCTTTGCTGTCCATCTTCATATTCAGCTTATTCCCGGTTAAAGCGCGGTTTACATTCCAGATCATTTTAAGATTGTCCTCTTTAGGAATTGCCTGCTTTGTATCTACTACGATGGTTTTTCCGTCTGCACTTTGGGAGTTTCTTTTCCCGATAAGATTGATGGTGATGTCGTAAATTCCGTTTTTCACATCATTGACGGTAAACGTCATTTCATCTGTAGATTCGCTGGTTCCGTTCAGGGTTTTTCCGGAAGGATCGGTCATTGTTTTTACATCTCTCTGGTACGTTGTTAAAGGATATGTTTTTCCTTTTTCTAATTTAAAAGATTGTGTAAAAACACCCAAAGAATCTTTAATGGCAGGATTTGCTTTTACTTCAGCCACAGAATCAGCCGGAACTTCTACCGTAATGGTTTTTCCGGTTTTAGGGTCTACTTTTGTGATGGTTGCCGTTTCTTTTTTACAAGAAACGATGGCTAAAGATATTAATGCTATTGCTGCTATATTTTTCATAATCATTTTACTGCTGTTAATTAATTTTCACTAATTTTTGTCTCATTGCTTCGTACAGAATGGCTCCACAGGCTACAGAAACGTTAAGTGACTGTGTTTTTCCTTCAATCGGAAGTTTTATTTTTTCATCTGAATGATGAAGAACCTCTTTTGAGATTCCTGTTTCCTCATTACCCATCACAATTGCGCAGGGTTCTGTGAAATTGACATCGTAGATCAGTTTTTGTGCTTTTTCAGTTGCTGCAAATACCGAAACTCCGCTTTGCTGCAGATAGTCTACCACGTGAGCCAAATTATTTTCCTTACAGATTTTGATATTGTACATTGCTCCCGCAGAGGTTTTTATCGCATCAGAATTAATCGGCGCTCCGCCTTTTTCCGGAATAACAACGGCATGAATTCCCACACATTCTGCAGTTCTGCAGATGGCTCCGAAGTTTCGTACATCTGTTAATCTGTCAAGAATTAAGATAAAAGGCACTTTTCCTTCTTCAAATAATTCCGGAATAATATTTTCTATTTTGTGAAAAGGAACATCCGAGATAAATGCCACCACACCCTGATGGTTTTTTCTTGTAAAACGGTTCAGTTTCTCTACAGGAACATAGTTGGGACGAATTTTATATTTCGCTAACACAGCTTTCAGTTCTGCGTAGATTTCTCCCTGTAAAGCATTCTGTACAAAGATTTTATCAATTGTTTTTCCTGCTTCAATCGCTTCTAAAACTGGACGCAATCCGAAAATGAAATCGTCTTTTTTATTAGGTTCTGAATTTCTGAATTCAGGTTTTGAATTTTTATGTTGAAAATCGTCCAAAATTTTATTTTTTTATTTTTAAATGAATAAAAGTGCAGTCACTTTTATCTTGATTCTATTTTCTTAGCTTTTAGAACTTTTCTCCCAAAATTGCTCTTTTCTGTGCCATGGCATAGCCATAATGAAGGCTCTCGTGCATGTTGTTAAAAATAATTGCATCCTGAATGCTCTTCAGATCCATCCCGAAACTGGTGGTGTACGGTGTATAATCTGAGAAGAAATCATTGTCAAAATCCTTCATTAATGTTTTGGATGTTTCCGTTAAAAGAAACTCAAGATCCTCCACTTCAGATTTCTGGACATTCAGATTCGGCATGGTTCCTTTTTTGTAGGTCTCGATCCAGTATTTATCTATTCTGAAAGGATTTCCGCTCAGGTAATAATGCAGCAATTGCTGGGTAGCAACAGTGTGAGCGATATTCCAATACATGTTATTATTAAAACCGTCGGGGATTAACAAGAGATCTTCGTGAGAAGTGTTTTGCAAGATATTCAGAAGGTTTTTTCTAACCTGTCTGTGAGCTTGAAAATGATAATTCATTTTGCAAAAATTTAATCACCAAAAATAGTTTAATAAACTGAAAATGACAATTTTTGAACAGGGGTTTATAGCAAATTTTATGTATTTTTTATGAATTAAAGACGAATATAAATATAATCGCGCATTTTCATGATTCCGAATCTCTCAGATGTAAAAGAATATTTAACAAATTTTAACTCAAAAATGGCATTTGTTGTGTTGATTAATGCAAGTATTTATCAGAAATTTACCACTTATTTTAATTAAAACTATGTCAGATTCATATCAAGCAGAAGACATTCGTCAACTCACGGAAAAAGTAAGAGAGCAGAATGTTTTCTTTTCACTTTTGAGACAGGAAATCAATAAAGTAATTATCGGGCAGGAATATATGATAGACCGACTTTTGGTCGGGCTTCTGGGGAATGGGCATGTTTTGCTGGAAGGTGTTCCCGGGTTGGCAAAAACTTTAGCGATAAAAACTCTTGCTGATGCTGTTCATGGTGATTTCTCCAGAATTCAGTTTACTCCGGATCTTCTTCCTGCAGATGTTGTAGGAACAATGATTTATAATATTAAAGAAAATGATTTTTCTATAAAAAGAGGCCCTGTTTTTGCCAATTTTGTGCTTGCTGATGAAATTAACAGAGCTCCGGCGAAAGTGCAGTCGGCTCTTCTGGAGGTGATGCAGGAGAAACAGGTGACAATTGGCGACGAAACGATGCCTTTACCGAGGCCCTTTTTAGTTTTGGCAACACAGAACCCGATCGATCAGGAAGGAACTTATCTTTTACCGGAAGCGCAGAGTGACCGTTTTATGCTGAAATGTAAAATAGATTATCCGGAATTTGAGGACGAAAGAAAAGTCATGAGAATGGTTTCTACTTCACATCAGCCCGAAGTGAAGCAGGTGATTTCTCTGCAGAATATCGTAGAAGCAAAATCTATTGTCAATCAGATTTATCTGGATGAAAAGATTGAAAAATATATTCTGGATATGGTTTTTGCAACCCGTTTTCCTGAAAAATATGGTCTTTCTGAACTGAAAAATTACATCAGTTTCGGAGCGTCACCAAGAGCATCCATCAATTTGGCAATTGCTTCGAGAGCTTATGCATTTTTGAGAGGAAGAGCATTTGTAATTCCTGAAGATGTAAAAGAACTGGCAAAAGATGTTTTAAGACACAGAATCGGATTAACGTTTGAAGCAGAAGCTGAGGAAATTACTTCTGAGGAAATTGTGAACAGGATTTTGGCTAAAATTCAGGCACCGTAAATAATGTAGCAATTTACCAATGTAGCAATTTACCAATTCTGGATTGTTATATTGATAAACTGATACATTGTTACATTTGAAATTATGCAGATAAAAGACATCATTAAAAAAGTAAAACAAATAGAAATCCGTACGCGAAAGAAGACGGAAGCTTCTCTGATGGGACAATATCACAGTGCTTTTAAAGGACAGGGAATGACGTTCTCTGAAGTTCGTCCGTATCAGTTCGGAGATGAAATTCGCAGAATCGACTGGAATAAAACGGCACGTTTCCGCGAGCCTTTTGTAAAGGTAATGGAAGAGGAGCGGGAACTTACAATGATGATTTTGGTTGACATTTCTGCTTCGATGGATTATGGAACAAGAACGCAGCTGAAAAGAGAATATGTAGCAGAAATTGCTGCAAGTCTTGGTTTTTCGGCAGCCGGAAACAATGATAAAGTAGGACTGATTTTATTTGCTGATAAAGTATATAAAGTAATTCCGGCACAAAAAGGCAGAAAACATATTTTGTCGATTATCAGTAATATTTTAACAGCTGATTATATTCCTGCAGTTTCAAAAATTGATAAAGCGTTAGAATACATGATGGGAATTTTCAAAAGAAAATCGCTTGTTTTTCTGCTCTCGGATTTCGGAGATTCTTACGATTCAAAAATGCTTCGTGTGGCTTCCAAAAAACACCAGCTTTTGGGAATGAGAATTTTTGATGAAAAAGATAATGAGATTCCGGATGTAGGTTATACGCTTTTTCAGGATGCCGAAACAGGAAAAGAAATTTGGGTAAACACCTCCAATGCAAGATGGAGATATACTTTTGCAGAAGCACAGAAACAGAAGATTAAAACACTGGAGGAAGATTTTGCCAACAGTTCGGCAAGCTTTATGAATATCAACACCGGTGATGACTATTCAAAGTTGCTGTATCATTATTTTCAGAAGAAATGATTTTCAGTGGAAACGGAAACAGTCGGTTTAAGAATAAAAGCAAATAGACTTTAGACAAAACTCATTATTTAGAATTGAAAAAATCAGTAATATTCTTATCATTTTTTATCTGTGCAAATTTTTTTTCACAGATACTTTCGTCCAACCTTGAAAAGAAAACTTTAGCATTGGGTGAAGTCAATCGGTTCACAGTGAAAATTGACAATCTGAATAATCAGGAAGTGAAAACTGCTCCCAAAGATGAGCTGCTGCCTTTTCATTTAGAAGAAATTAAAGACAGCATTGTTGTAAAACCGGATATTTACGAAAGAACGATTGAATTTTCTGTTTTTGAAGAAGGTACGTACACGATTCCTGAACTTGAATTTAAAGTAGGAGGAAAGATTTTAAAAACAATTCCTTATGAAGTAGAAGTCATTAACACCGCAAAAAAAGGTGATGCCATTAATGATATTATGAATAATAAGGAAGTAAAACTGGATGTAAAAGATTACTGGGAACTTTACAAATGGTATGTTTTGGCTGCATTAGCTTTCATATCTTTAATTATTGCGATCATTATCATTGTAAAATACGGCAGAAAACCGAAAGATTCTCCTGTTGTAGCGACCAATCAGACTTTAAAAGAACTGGATTCTTTAAAAAAGAAAAAATATATTGAAGAGGGAAACTACCGTTCGTTTTATGTTGAATTAATCGATATTTCCAGAAAATTCATTGCAAAACAATATAAAATTCCTGCAGATGTGCTTTTGACTGATGATTTGATTCAGCTGATGAAAAATAACAACACCATTTCTCAGGACAACGAAAAAGTGGTTGAAGACGTCTTTTACAGAGGAGATTTGGTGAAATTTGCCAAAACTTTCCCAGATCAGCAGACGATGGAAAAAGATTTTAACGAAATTAAAGACTTTGTGAAAAGATCATCAAAGGATATAGAATTTGAAAACCTTAGAAAAGATGTTTAATTTCGAGTTTTACAGCCCTTGGTTTCTGCTCCTTTTTGTTTTGTTTATTCCTTTATTAGTAAGAGATATAAGCAGGAAAAAACTGAAGGGGATTAGAGTCCCTACGGTAGAAAATATGGAGGGAAACAGCGGAATTGCACCTGTTTTATTTTTACTTAAAATTTCAAAATACATTATTCTGTCCTGTCTTTTTATTGCGATGGCAAGACCGAGAACTTTTACCGTTTCTCAGGACAGGGATGATACAAAAGGAGTGGATATCATGTTTGCAGTTGATGTTTCGCTGAGTATGTTATCTAAAGACCTTTCACCCGACAGATTAACTGCGCTGAAAGAAATTGCGATCCAGTTTGTGCAAAAGCGTCCGAATGACAGAATTGGCGTTGTAACGTATGCTTCTGAAGCCTTTACAAAAGTTCCTGCAACTTCGGATCATCAGGTGGTAATCGATGAATTTAAAAATCTTAATACAGCAGAACTTTATCCCGGAACAGCAATAGGAGAGGGGTTGTCTGTGGCTGTTAACCACCTTCGTACCAGCAAAGCGAAAAGTAAAATCATTATTTTGATGACCGATGGTGTAAGTAATGTTGAAAATGCAATTCCACCACAGGTTGCTGCTGAATTAGCAAAAAACAACAGCATTAAAGTATATTCTATCGGTTTGGGAACAAACGGAATTGCCTTGATGCCGACTCAGGTAGATGTTTTCGGGGATTTAATTTTTACGGAAACTCAGGTGCAGATTGATGAGCCTGTTTTAAGAGAAATCGCACAGGAAACGGGCGGAAAATATTTCAGAGCTACCTCAAACAGCAGTCTGGAAGAAATTTACAGCGAAATCAATCAGCTCGAAAAATCGGATGTGAAGGTTTCTAAACTGTACAATTATCAGGAATATTTCAAGATTTTCCTTTGGGCTGCTTTGGGAATGCTGTTGTTTGATGCATTATTGAGATGGGTATTATATAAATTTTTAAGCTGATGGAATTGTATTTAGGAAATTACTGGTACTTATTGCTGCTGCTGCTTTTACCGGTCTTGGCGTTTTTTCTGATGAGATATTTAAAATGGAAAAAAAATAAAAGAGAAGTATTCGCAGACAGTCGTTTTCATGACGCTTTATTTGAAAAAAAATCGGGATTTATAAAAATTTTCCCGACCTTATATTTTTTGGCGACCTTGTTTTTAATTTTTTCTATCATTGATTTATTAAGCGGTTCGCAAGAGATAAAGACGAACCAGAAATTCAATAATGTTCTTTTCATGTTGGATGTTTCCAATTCGATGAATGCAGAAGATATTGAGCCAAGCCGATTGGCGGAAGCAAAAAATCTGGTGATCCAGACGATGCAGAAGCTTAAAAATGATAAAGTAGGGATGATTATTTTCGCAGGTCAGGCAACATCTATCATGCCTTTAACCACAGATTATCATTCTGCAGAAACCTATATTAATGGTGTGGAAACAGGTTCCATTAAAATACAGGGGACAGATTTTCTGAAAGCTATGGAAACGGCAGCAGATAAATTTAAAGACATCAATAAAAATTCCAGGAAAATTGTTCTGCTGAGTGACGGCGAAGATAACGAAGGAAATGATAATGCAGCGATAAAACTGGCCAACCGGGAAGGCATGATGGTAACATCCGTGGGAATAGGTTCGGAAGAGGGAGCGCCCGTTCCGGAATATGAGTTTGGACAATTGATGGGATACAAAAGTGATATGAACGGACAAACGGTGATTTCTAAAAGACAGACCGAAGCGCTGCACAAAATTGCTGAGTCTACAGGCGGAACTTATATTGACGGAAATAACATCAACGAAGCGCCGGACAAGATTATAGAAGCTCTGAACAAAAAGGCTTCTTCCACAGAATCGCTGGTTACCTCCCAGAACGCCAATCATTATTATCAGTATTTTTTAGCAGTTTCGATCTTCTTTTTTCTGATGATCTTCCTTTTCAATCCTAAAAGAGATTTTAATGTTTAATTTGCTTTTATTAAGATTTTATCCGGAACCATACTTTAACCCTATTTTAACAAATAAAGCACTGTTTCTTAACATATAAAGGAATAATTTTGCAAGTGATGAATACTAAAATTTTATTTTTGTCGTTACTAATGGCTTTATCGTTCTCAAACACCATGTTTGGGCAGAAAAGTTATAAAACATTGGTATACGAAGGCAATCAAAAATTTAAAGGTAAAGATTATGATGGCGCATCTTCACGATATATGGAAGCTGTAAAATCTGATGCTAAAGACTTTACCGCCCACTACAATCTGGGCAATGCTCTGTACAAAAGCAAAAAATACGAAGAGGCAAAAGCAGAATTTGAGAAAGCGCAAAGTCTGTCACAAACAATACCCGACAAATCTGCAGCTTTGCACAATCTGGGAAATACCTATATGCAGATGAATAAGCCTGAAAAGGCAGCCGAATACTATAAGCAGTCTCTGAAACAAGATCCGTACAACGAAGCAACCAGAAAGAACTTTGAGATTGCTAAGCTGAAGGAGAAAGAAAATCAGCAGAAGAAAAACCAGGAAAGTAAATCCGGCAAAGGTGGCGGAGGCGACGATCAGCAGAAAAATAAAGATAAAAATGGTGATCCCAAGAATCAGGATCAGGGAGAGGGAAAAAACAACGAAGGAGAAGGGCAGGGAAACCAGCCGGATAAGGATAAAAACAATCAGGGCAAAATGCCTAAAGATATTGAGAACGCCATATTGAATAAAGTAAGCGAAAAAGAAAAAGAAACCGCCAGAAGAATTTTAAACAAGAATTCTTATTCGATGCCCCAAAGCAACGAGAAAGATTGGTGATGAAACAAAAAATTATTTACATACTATTAACTTTCACATCTGTAATTACTTACGGACAGGTAGATCTTTATATGAAGCCTGACAAAAGTGATTACAACGCCAAAGATATTGTAAATCTCACCATTGTTCTCCAGCTGAATGGTGATAATCTTGTACAGCAAAGTAAAATTCAGCTTCCGGATCTCTCAAAATTTAATATCATCGGAAACGGATCTTTTAACCAGGCTTTAAGAGATGCGGAATCTAATGTGGCAGTGGATCAATATGTAACCAGAATTGCGCTGGAACCCAAGCAAAAAGGTAAAATAAGAATAGGTTCTGTATTGGTTACGGTGAATAATAAAATCTATAAAACAGAACCCTTCGATATTTTTGTACGGGATATTGACAAAAAGCCGGTTGCTAAAAGTACGGATCATGATGTTTTTCTTAATATGGAAATTGATGATAAAGAGATTTATCAGGATCAGCCTACGGTAGCTGTATTGCGAGTATATTCGAAAAGTATAGATAACCTTAGAAAGGTGAGAAACATTCATCTTCCGGATAAAGAAGATATAGATGTACATCCTATCAGTTTCCAAAAATCTGAAATAGATCCTGAAGGATACGGAAATATGCCATCACAGATTCTTGCCATGTTTATTGTATTTCCCAATGAGTCGGGGTTGGTAGAAGTTCCTTCTGTATCGGCATCTGTCAACAGTTATTCTTACAAAAATAAAATTGTTTCAAATAAGGTAAAGCTGAATGTAAAAAAGCTGCCTGAAGGTTCTCCGGAATCTTTTAAAAATGCGGTAGGAAAATTTAAAATAGAAATATACCACAAAGCTAAAGAGAAAATAGAGGCTAAAAAGCCCGTAAATGTTTTTCTGAAAGTTTCCGGAGAAGGGAATTTATCCAATATGGAGCTGCCTAAAATTGAAAGCTCTCCCGATTACGAAATTTTTGCCCCGAAGATTACTACGCAAATAAAGGCAGGAACAGGCGGACTGAAAGGATACGTTCTGGCTAATTATGTTTTGATTCCTAATAGATCCGGTAATCTTACGATTAACACGCAGGAGTTTGCTTTTTTTAATCCCGATGAGAAAGAATATGTGAATTTAGGACAAGAATCTCTTAGGCTCAGAGCTTTTTCACACGATCAGGTTTTAGAGTCCCGTTCTACGGTAGAAAAAGTGAACGAATATACCAATACACTTCTGGAAACCGTCAACAGTCCGGTTTTGAAGACCACAACATTTAAAGTAAAAGAGAAAAGCAGATTTAATTGGAAGGCTCTTTTTGTCAACCTCGGAATTTTACTGGGACTGTTCTTTATTTATTTACTATTTAAAAATTGGCAAAAAAAACAGATTATCCACAAAGAACAAAATCCTCCTAAAGATTTGGGATCTGTAGCGGAAACAGAAAGAGAAATAAGAGAAAGTCTGAAAACTGATCTGGGTGATTATTTCACATATCTCGAAAACCTAAAAGACAGTCAGAATTTTGATCAGTTCTTCAAAACAGTGGAGGAGCTGGATTCTGAAATCAGAAGTCAGTATTTTCAAAGTTCTAAAGATGATTTTAAAAAGTTTCTGGAAAGCTACAAAGGAAATGCTGTGGCAGAAGAATACAAAATTCTGTCTCAAAGAATAGAGATCGAAAAATACACTCCTGTAAAATGTGAAGAAGGAATTGGTGAACTCCTGAAAGAAATTATCAATTTATACGCTAAGGTTAGTAAATAATCATTTTTTATTCATAATTTTGCGAAATTAATAATTTTGCGTGATGGAGATTCTTCAGGATTTTTCTTTTAAAGAAACAATGACATGTTTTATGGTACTTTTTGCGGTGATTGACATCATCGGATCTATTCCTATTATTGTAAGTTTAAAACAGAAATTCGGGCAGATTGAGGCGAAAAGAGCTTCTGTTACTGCAGGATTGATCATGATTATTTTTCTCTTTGTAGGAAATAAAATCCTGAAATTTATCGGGGTAGATGTGAATTCTTTTGCGATTGCAGGCGCCTTTGTGATATTTATCATTGCATTAGAGATGATTTTAGGGATCGAAATCAATAAGACAACTGAAGCAAAGGCAGCATCTATTGTTCCTATTGCTTTTCCGTTGGTTGCAGGAGCAGGAACTTTGACGACTACTTTATCTTTGCGTGCAGAATTTCATGATATCAATATCATTCTTGGGATCATTCTCAATACAATTTTCGTATATTTGGTGCTGAAATCAGCTCCATGGTTAGAAAAGAAAATGGGAGAGGCAACGCTGTCAATTCTTCAGAAAGTTTTCGGAATTATCCTTTTAGCGATTTCAATTAAATTGTTTACGGCAAACTTTGCACAGTTGGTGCAGAATTATATAAATTTTTAAGATCATGCAGAAGTTTTATAAAGTATTTTTAATTGTGTTTATCGTAGTTATTGCGATCAATATTTATGCAATCGACTGGCATTCTGAGATTTCATCAGAAGATAATATGAAATATGTAATTTCAATTATCGCTGGAGTCATTGGTTTGTTTGTACTCTTCATTATGAATACATGGAGTAAAATCGGAGTAAAGAAATAAGTATTCTGATATAAAAAATGATATTCCTCTTTCAGTTCTGAGAGAGGATTTTTTTTATGTTAAATAGTTTTTTTTTCTTAATTCGCTATTATCGATATTATCTTCAACACAAAGATTTACATTCTACGATTTTTTAAAGAGCAAAGAAGAATCATCAAGTTGATTGTATGAAGCCGATGATCAAGCTTTGCAAAGTAATGATTGCTATTGCTTTTTTTAATTAAACATTTAAAAACTTTGTTACAAATAATATCATTTAGAATTTGATTACTTTCTCTAAACAAAATTTTCACACAAAGATGTAAACCTGAATGACAAAGTGAGTATAAGTTCTGCGTATTAATTTCTAAAAGAAAGATTCTTTAAAACCGCTTCAGATTTCAATTCTGTTTCTATCCATTCTTTTTCCGGATTGCTTTGAGCGGTAATTCCGCCTCCCACGAAAAGATGTACAGAATCCTGGTAAAGCTTTGCACAGCGTAAATTCACGAAATACTGGATGAAATCTTCTGTTTCTATTCTGATATAACCTGCATATAGTTCTCTGGGGAATTTTTCAAGCTCAAGAATTTTTTCCCTGCAAAAGTCTTTCGGAATTCCGCAGACAGCAGGAGTCGGATGAAGTTCCTCAATGATCGTATCAAGATCTTCAGGATTTATTTTCATTTTAAAATCTGTTCTTAAATGTTTGATATTTCCTGAGATGTGATCGTAAGTTGCAGATTCGTGAATGTTGTTTTTTGTCCCAAATTTTTCCAGAATATTTCTGATGTACGAAGAAACAGGTTTTTGTTCTTCAATTTCTTTTTCAGACCAGCTCGCAGACACAGGAATTGTTCCCGCAAGGCTCATCGTTTCAAATTCGTGTGTAGTTTTATTAAATTTTCCCAGCACTTCCGAAAAAGCACCCATCCATGCATTTTCACCGTTTGCAAAAATATATCTGAATGCATTGGGATATGATCCGCAAAGATTGTTGAAACTTTTCTCTAAATCAATTTCCCGGAAATCTCTGAAAATTTTTCTGCGGGAAAGAACTAATTTCGGAAGTTTGTTTTTTTTTATAATTTGAATAACCTCATCAAGCTTTTCTAAATACTCATCATGAGTTTCGGACGAAGATCCTGTTTTGTCTGAAATTAATAAGTCATTAGAAAATTGTTCTGAAAGATGATTTACCTGTATAATATTTCCATCAAAACTAATGGTTTCCGATTGATCAAAAGACTGGAAAAGCAGAGCTTTTTCTTTTGAGGTTTCGTCAGCTGTATAGAGTTTTTCGTCGAAAGGAAATTTGAAGTAAATCATGAGATATATTATTACTTATTAATAATAGTATTGGTCATCGTAGTATGATTAATCATCTGACCTTTTTCATCCCTGATTTCAATCTCGGAGACATGCATTGTTTTTCCTTTTCTGATGAATCTCGCAAGGGCAGTTACAATACCGTCTTTTTTGCTTCTTAAATGATTGGAATTGATATTGGTTCCTACACCAAAATATTTGTTTCCGTCGATAAAAATATTAGAAAGACTGGAACCCATGGTTTCTGCCAGAACGCAGCTTGCTCCGCCGTGCATAATTCCGAAAGGCTGATGAATTTTCGGTGAAACAGGCATTGTTGCGGTTAATGTTTCGTTTTCCAGATCAATATCTGTGAATTGTATGCCAAGAGTTTTTGCAAAAGTTTCTTCGCCCCAATTGTTGATAAACTCTAATATTTCTTCTTTGGTTTTGCCTTCTGTATACATGCTTTTTATATGAGTGATTCGTAATGAATAATTAGTAATTAGTAATTAGCAATGAGTAATTAGTAATTAGTAATTTTACTTCTAATTTCTAATTTCTAATTTCTAATTTCTAACTTCTACCTTCATCATTTCCCAGAATATTCGGATTCCAGTTGGAAGGGATTTTCGGACCAATATCGTATTTAATATAATAGTTTTGAATTTCTTCCATGATCTCCAAAAATGTTGCAGATGCAATTCTTTCGTAAGGAATTGTGTAACCAAGATAAACGATGTTTCTCTTAAAGTCTCCTGCGGCCAGTACGATAGGAACTTTAGCAGCCAAAGCCATGTGATAAAAGCCTTTTCTCCATTTCGGAACCCAGCTTCTTGTTCCTTCTGGAGTAATGACGAGGCTGAAGTCGTCTTTTTTAAATTCATTAGCAACAAAATTCACCAGATCATTTTTTTGGCTTCTGTCGATACCAATTCCACCCAAACCTCTCACCAGAGAGCCATACCAAGCTTTTGTATGAGCATCTTTAATGATGATTTTCAATGGCTTTTCTAAAGACCAGTATGCAAGGTTACCCAAAAGATACTCCATATTGTGAGTATGCGGTGCTACAACGAGAATGCAGCGGTTCAGACTTTTTACATCACCCTGTAAAACAACTCTCCAACCTAGAATTTTTAGCATCAGTTTGCCAATGAGCTTTTTCATGAATTTTATATTTAAAACAAAAAAGTATAACCAAACTTTGGTTATACTCTACAAATATATTGAAATATTGTGGCTCTTAAAATAATCGGCTGATTAAATCTGCGATTTTTACTGCAATTTCTAAAACTACTTGTACCATGATTTGATGTTTTGTGTTGGTTAAATTTTTTTACGAATATAAGACAATTTTAACAGATATACTATTAATTTGTGAAAAATTATTCTTACTTGGAGAGTAGAAGAGTGTGAATGTCAAACGTTTGCTATTCATTCACACCTTCAGCCACTCTCACAGGTTAATTATTTGGTTTTTATAGAGAATTCTTTTTTACCGTCTTTTATTTTGATGTCAACATCTTTCATTTTATGAAGATTCATCTTCATGGTATCCATGATCTTGTCTGCTTCTTCTTTTTGATATTTTTTACCATTGATGATGACGCTGTCTTTATCATCAGAATTGTACTCGATAGTAGAACCGTTGATCGAGATTTTATTTTTTTCGATAGAAATATTCCCGTTTTCATCATCATTGTTGTCTTCTTCATCATTGTCATTGATTCCGTTACCGTCTGTATCACCGTCAAAATCGATTCCGTCTTTCTTTAAAGGAATTACTACTGCGTTTTGAGGAATTACCAGTTCATAATCGATACTGTAATCTCTGAAACGGTGATCATAAGGATATTTAATATAGTTTGGAAGAATTACCTTGTTGTTTACAATTTCTACAGGAACACTTGCGCTCAGCGGAATATTATATCCTTTTGCCTGTTTTTTAATGATTAAATAAGGAGTTTTAATATCTGCTTTTCTCGTTACATCCACATGAATCCAGTCTTTTTCATAGACAGAGACTTTGTCTGAATAAATATCGTCTTCATATCCTTTAAAGTTTTGAGGAATCGTTATCTGCTTAATGTCTACATAAATACTATCTGAATTTGTAGGGATTGCAATCTCTTCTGTATCTTCCTTATGTCCTTTGAAAAACATGTCTTTTTTTGCCATGCTGATGCCGAAGTACGTAGAAACTGCTATGAGTGCAAGGATTAATGCTCCAATTACCCAACCTGTATTTCTCAATTTAGTTTTTGGTGAAATTAATTTCATACTCAACAATCCAAATAACAATGCTGGAATCAGACTTCCTAAAACAATCATTGCCATGATGAGGTACTTCATTCCGCTGCTGTCAAAATAGAAATCCATCTCATTGATTGGAGGAAAACTATCATTTCCCATAAAACCAAATACTACAAAAACTCCTATCAGGCATCCAAAAGATATCAGTGCGAAAATTCCCCCCAGTACATAACGGATGATGTTCCAAAGTCCGCTCCCTGCGTTATTGATGTAAGGTTTGTTTTCAATATAAATTTCTCCGACTCTTTGTGTAGATTCATTTGCAAATTGTACCAGTTTATTAGATTCATTTTTCAGATTATCAAAGTTCATAGGCTTTCCTTTCATCTTCAAAAAATCTGCTGCGGTTTCAGCCTTTGGTAAAACTGCCCAAAGTATGATATATAATAAACCGATAAGTGATGAAGAAATAGCTGCTGTAAAAATTCCCAGAATGAAAATTCCCAGCCAGATTGCTCTCATCGCAGTAATATCCATTCCTACATAGTGAGCCAAACCTGCACATACACCAGCGATTTTCTGTCTTTCAGGATCACGGAACAATTGTTTTTTGTCTGTATATTCTGTTCCTGCAGAATACGATTTTTTCGTATTTTTCTCAGAATAATAAGCTTCTTCCTGCTCTTCTATTTTTTCCGGAGAGCCGATCTGTGCAATTACTTTTTCTACGTCTGCGTCGTTTATTACTTCTCGTTTCGCCATAGTATCTCTGAAGATTTCTACCATTCGGATTTCTATGTCGTGCATTACTTCGTCTGCTTCCGAAGTGTCCAGCGAGCCTCTTAATGCATTAAGATAATCGCTGAGCTTTATATATGCATGTTCTTCTATTGTGAAAGAAAAACCTGCGAGTCCTATTGAGAGTGTCTTGTTCATAGCTTTTTTTTTATATTTTTTGAGTGATTTGGTTGACGGAATCTGTAAGTTCTTTCCAGGTATTTTGCAGTTCGGCTAAAAATGTTTTGCCTTTTTCTGTTATCTGATAGTATTTTCTTGGGGGTCCTCCTGTAGATTCTTCCCATCTGTAAGAGAGAAATTCTCCGTTTTTCAGTCTTGTTAAAAGAGGATAGAGGGTTCCTTCCACTACATCCAGTTTTCCTTTTTTCAGTTCATCTATTAAATCGGAAACATACATTTCGCGATTATTGATGAGGCTCAAAATACAGAATTCCAGAATCCCTTTTCGCATTTGCGCTTTGGTATTTTCAGTATTCATCTTGATAGGTTGTTAATTAGTTATATAAAAATCAGTTGGTGTTTCTAGCTAGTTAAACCTTCCCTGATTCTACATTACAAAGATATGTAATTAAAATGGTAATATGCAATACAAAGTAGTGAAAAAATGTAAATTTATAACTTAATCTATTGAAAATCAGTTTAATTATTTTTTACAGTAAAAAAATAGAATGTAAAAATAAATGGAATTAAGATTAAATTCTGACAATTTTACCCTTGACGCTGGCTGTTCTTAGGGTAACAAGAGCTTTTTTCTTCAATTCTTTTTCGTAACATTCAAAACTGAATGTTTTGTAGAACTTACGGACAATGAGAGCCATTTCCATCATTGCAAAATGTTCGCCGATGCAAAGTCTAGGGCCAGCTCCAAAAGGATAATATGCGAAATTTCTTGCATTCTCATCATCAAAGCGCTCCGGAATAAAAGAATCGGGATCTTTCCAGTATTTTGGGTTTCTGTGAAGTCCCGCAATATAAAGGATGATCAAAGTTTCTTTCGTCCAGGAATATTCTTTGAAGCGGTCTTTTTCTAGAGCCTGCCGGTCAATTGCCCAGGCCGGAGGATGCAGTCGCATTGCTTCTTTAATGATATTGGAAGTGTAGGATTTTTTCATTAAGCTCTCAGATGTAAAAATCATTTCACCTTCTTCATCGATTTCTTTTTTTAATTTTTCCTCGGCTTCGGGATTCTGGCTGATTTCAAAAAAGATAAAGCTTAAAGCATTGGCTGTAGTTTCATGACCGGCAATAAAAAGAATGAGCATTTCATCTACAAGTTTTTCATCAGACATCGGAAGCCGCGTATCTTCATATCTTGCCTGAATCAGCATATCCAGCAGATCGTTTTTTTCTTCTCCCGAGCTTCTTCGTTTATCCAGAACGCTTTGGATAATAGCTTTTGAGCGTTTACTCTTTGAGATCGTTTTATCAATTACACCCAAAAATTTCAACACCTGAGAATAAAAGGGCATCCGGACTTCTTTAGCAAAAACTTCCTGAATTTCCGTGATGATTGTACTGAGTTCTTTCACTTCACTTTCATCAATATCTGAACTGAAAAGCGTTTTAGCAACAATATTAAAAGCAAGCGTATGGAAAACATCATAAAGATCTGCATCCTTATCGGGTCTGAATGACCGGAAAGCATGATCGGTTTCGTTTTCCATAATAGAAATAAGATTGGAGATTTTGGCCTTGCTGAAACCGGGTTGTATGAGTCTTCTCTGTTTCAGCCAGTCTTTTCCGTTATTCGTCAGCAATCCGTTTCCCAGATATTTCCCCAGCGTCACAGACTGTATTTCAGATTTAGAATAATTTTTGTGGTTTTGTTTTAAAATATATTCTATAAATTCTTTATCCTGAGAAAAAATAAAATTTTTATCCATAAAAGTTGCCTTTAGATAATAGTTGTCTCCTAAAATCTTATGGTTTCCACTGATGACTTTTAACGGATCTTTTATCCCTCGAAGCAAAGAATACAGCTTTCTTGTGCCCTTAATTTCCGGAGGAAAAGTGAATTCTGACCACATACATGAATTTATTTATATTAAAAATACAATTAAAATTTATATAAATAGCTTAAACGAAAAGTCTTATTTTTGTGTTGAATTCGTTCGGTAAATTCATCTTAAAGACAGCACATGATACACCCGGGATTTTTACTGTTTTTCGTTCTTTCAGGAACAGCAGTTGTCGCTCAGAATCAGTTTGATTTAAAAGAAGCTTCAAAGAATTTTGATGTTAAAATGAATGTTGAACATTGTGATAAAGACGAGTGTGAAGGAAAAGCAACCATAGAATTAGTAGAGAGGAATACGTCAAAAAGCTTTCAGACTTTTACTTCAGATAATCTGAATTTTTATTTAAATAAAGATCAGAAACCTACAGCAAACATCATTCAGCTTTACAATGAACAGAGTCCGTTGATTTTTGATGATTTTAATTTTGACGGTACTGAAGATATGGCAAGAAGAAACGGAAATGAAAGCAGTTATGGCGGTCCTTCTTATGATGTGTACGTTTTTAACAGTACCAGGAAGAAATTTGTCCTAAGTGAAGAATTAACCGCTCTTGCATATGAAAATTTAGGAATGTTTAATACGGATTCTGAACGAAAGAGATTAATTACCTATTCAAAATCCGGATGTTGTTGGCATTTAACCACCGAATATTCTGTCCTGCCGCAAAGAGGATTATTCAAAGTATATGAGCTGGAAGAAGACGCGACAGGCGGTGAAAAAGTAAAAGTAACAAGAAAAGAATTTATTGATGATCAATGGAAGACCAACATCAAAACCTATCCGATAAACGAATATTATAAAGATGAACAATGAAGATACAAAAGGAAATTGACTTTATTCTGGCAGTAGATGCCTTAAAAAATGTACAGAGAAGAAATTACAACGCAGACGATTCCCGAAGAGAAAATACCGCCGAACATTCCTGGCAGATTATTATCCTGGCTCAGATTTTATTTCCTTATGCGAAAAACAGAGCAGATATCGATTTGCTGAGGGTAATAAGAATGCTTTCTGTTCACGATTTGGTAGAGATGGAAGCAGGAGATACTTTTCTTTTTGACGAAGCGGCAATGGTGGGCAAGTTTGAAAGAGAAAAATTATCTGCCCAGAATATTTTTGGAATTTTGGACGAACCTATCCGCTCAGAATTTTTTAATCTTTGGCTGGAGTTTGAAGAAGAGCAAACTCCGGATGCTGTTTTCGCCTGTGCCATCGATAGAATTATGCCTTTTATCTTAAATTCACATACATCAGGAAAAAGCTGGACAGAAGCTGCAGTGACGGAAAAGCAGGTAAGAAATATGCTTGAAAATGCTATTAGCAGAGCTTCAGATGAAATGGGAGAGGCTTTTCAGTATTTAATGATTAAAAATCTTGAAACTGAGAAAGTTTTGAAAGAAACTTTTAGCAGTAATACTTAGAGCTGAGAACTTTGGTGTACAGATTGTTATGTTTTCTCTAAAAAAAGTTATGCAGACAAAAGATTACAGCAGAGAAGAATTAGATTATCACCAAAGCGAAAATAATTACACGCTTTTAATACCAAAAAAGTTTTTGAACGCAAAAGATATTAAAGTTCTGAAAAAAAATTCCGACGAAACGTATTCTGATGCCGAAGTAGAAATACGCGATGAAGATCACCATATTTTAATTATAACGACTATTCCTATTGATATTCGATTGGAGATTCTGGATGAATTGTAGAATTTCATTTGTGGTTAAAAAAGATTTTCGGCGGGCAAAGCCCGCCGAAAATCTTTAAGAAAAAACATCTTAAAAATGGATTCCGGCGACCGAAGGTCGCCGGAATCTTTCATTTATAGTATTTGAATTGGTTTCTTAGAATCATCAATTGCGACAAAAGTAAAATCGCCCACAATTGCTCTTTCTCTTTCATAAGAATACATTTGCTCGGTGTAGATTTCTACATTTACTTTCATACTGGTTTTTCCTACATGCGTTACTTTTCCGATAAGTTCTACGATTGTTCCTGCAGGAATAGGTTTTTTAAAATCAATTTTATCGCTGCTTACCGTTACCACTCGTTTTCTTGCGAATCTTGTTGCGGTAATAAAAGCAGCTTCATCCATGAGTTGCATGGCTGTTCCTCCGAAAAGGGTGTCGTAATGATTGGTTGTATTAGGGAAAACCGCTTTGAAAATTCGGGTTTCAGAGTTGGTAATTCTTTCTTCTGTAGTCATATCTCATTATTAAATTAAAGCGAAAATGAAAGATATTGAAACCAACAGGCAGATCAGAAACGGAAAAAGTTTCTGAAAGAACTATAAGATCAACAAACTTCAAATCGCGAAAGTTTTTGTCTGAAAAAAATGGCAGGTCTCCTGACTTGTAACCTCTTTATTTCCTTCCCATACCTTTGGTACAGTGGATTTTTTAATAAAGACTTCTGTTACTTTACAGTTGCGCGACAGTTCGTGATTTTCACACGATTCCCTTTTCATCTGCAGTTAAGCAAAACCATTTTCTGAAAAGTCAGCATGTAACTTTCCGATCGCAAAAATAATGATAAATAGATAAACTATTCAGGATTTTTTAAAATAATCTGACTGATGACTCTGCCTTCTTTTATGGTCCAGAGTGTGGTGTAGCGGTTGGCTCCGAAACCATTGATCATATATAAAAAAATATGATCGTCATCAATAGAAGTCACACCCATATTTTCAAAATCCATCGTTGGCTGAAACATGTTTTTAATGGCTTCTCTTACAAAAACAGAGCCTCTTCCCGGTTGCTGTACTCTGATCGATTTAATTTCTGTCATTCCCGAAGGAAGTTCTTTATCAATTCCCCAGGGTTTTATTTTGTCGATAGTTTTTATATTTCCGTCTGCATCTTTTTCCTGTTTGCGGTAGCCTGCGTTGGACGGGTAAATATCAATCACTACTTTACTTCTCTGTGCAGTAGGGATTTTGGGATTATTGTTATCTGTAAAAATAATAGATTTTCCGTTCTTAGATTTCGTGGGAGTATATTTCGGAAGCTGATCAATAAACGCAATACGATCTTTGTTCACCATTCCTTCTTTTGATAGACTGTCATACCTTACAAAAGGTTTATCTACGTCATCTTTTTCCGGATATTTTATCCAGATCCAGTCGGTTTCTCCGGGAGCAGGTTTTACATAAACAAAAACATCACCTCTTTTCATACGGATTTTGTCTACGATTTTACGGTAATCTTCCTTATGTACACGTACCATGGCATACCCTTCAGTTGCTTTTACAACGCCGAAAGGAACTTTGCTCTGTGCATGAATAAACGAAGAAGAAAAAATACTGAATACCGATAAATAAATCGCTTTGGGTATGAAAGTCATTGGAGAATAATATTTATAGTTCAAAGATATAAATTAAATATTTTTCGGAAGATAATTAAACCTTTTCAATTCTGTTAAATCTTTTATGGATTTTAAATAGGTGTCTGAAAGAAGATAAATACGGTCCGAAACATCCAAAACCTCCTGATACTGATGATCTGAGATGATAAAACCTTTATTTTTTGTCTGCTCTTTAATTATATTTTTAATTTCAGAAACAATTTTCGGTGAAAGACTGTGAAAAGGCTCATCCAATAAAATAAATTCAGCCTTTGAATAAATAATCAGCAAAACTTCCAGAATTCTTAATTCTCCACCGGAAAGATTTCCGGGAATTTCATTGATGAAAGGTTGTATTAATTTTGAGTTTAAAAATGCTGCAGCGTTTTCATCATTGCAAAACAGTTCTATAAGCTTCTTTATTTTAATGTTTTTAGGCAGAAAAGAATTTTGTGGTAAATATGAAATCCTGTTTTTACGGTCAGATTGATTTTTTAAAATAATCTCATTATATTTTATAAATTGAGTTTCTCCTTTTAATGTTCCGAAAATGATCTGAAAAAGGGTTGATTTTCCTGAACCGTTTCTACCTAAAATTCCTACAGTCTCGCCTGTTTTGCAATTTAAAAATACATCCTGCAAAATTTTTTGTTCACCAAGCGATTTTGTGATGCTGTCCACGTGAAGCGTACTCATAGAAAAAGGGCAATTATTTTTATTATTAAACCGAAAGATAAAGTGAAAATCCACAGAAATAATTTTGAAAAGCCAAAATGAGCATAGAATTGATATTCGTTTTTATATCTCAATTCGTAAATAAAATAATGCATCAAAGGTAAAAGCAAAATAAAACACAGTCCAAAATTTTCAAAACCGAATCCTAATGGAAAGGTCATTAATACAGAAAATAAAACCGTCGGAATCAGCAGTTTTCTGTAAAAGATCCATAAGATTTTAAAATCGGTCAGCATTTTTCAAAAATAGGAATATTTACATTTATATATAAAAAAGAGAGTGCTTATAAACACTCTGTTTTTCTTTAAATTCTTTCAAGCTCATCAGAACTTATGACGGTTTTAAAATTTCCGTAATTGACGGTGACTTTATTTTTAGAGATACTTTCAATAGTTCCTACACTTGTGCTTCCCGTTATTCTTACACGCTGCCCGATTTTCATCCAGACTGCGCGGTCAGTTTTACGTTTCTCTTCTATTTTTTCGTTGGTTTCACTTATTTTTTCGATGACTTCTTCTTTCTTCAGCTGTTGCGTGATTTTTCTTTTTACCACCTGAAGGCGTTTGCTTTCATCTTTATCAGCGCCTATTTTCCTGAATTTTTCCTGTTCCAGAATTTTCACAAAATCCTTCACCACATCTTTTCGTGATTTTCCTTTCACATAGCTGTCGATAAAACCTTCAATCTTTGTCCCGAACTGAAGTTTGCGATGCTCATCTTCATACAATTTCTGGAAGTTGAAAAGCTTTTGCTGAAGCTGCTCATTCAGTTTCTGGAGATTGTCTCGCTTATCTTCTACAGAACCTTTTCTTTCGGCAAGATCGGTCTTCAGTTTTTCAACTTCAAATTTTTCCTGCTGAAGTTTTACGATGGTTTTATCTAAATTCACAATATCATGCTCCACTTTTTTCTTCGCAGAATGAATGATAAATCTTGGAATTTTATTCTTTTCGGCAACCTCAAAAGTGAAAGAGCTTCCAGCCTGTCCCAGTTCAAGTTTATACATCGGTTCCAGAGTTTCCTCATCAAAAAGCATTGCTGCATTTTGGGCATTTGGAAGCTGCTCCACCACCAGTTTGATGTTGGTGTAATGCGTGGTTATGATGGCGAAACTTTTCTTGTCATAGAAAAATTCAAGGAAACTTTCTGCTAATGCGCCTCCCAGTTCAGGATCAGATCCAGTTCCGAATTCGTCAATTAATAAAAGCGTTCCGGGATCAGATTCGCGAATGATTCCTCCCATTTTCTTCAATCTTGACGAATACGTGGAAAGATGATTTTCAATAGATTGATTGTCACCAATATCGGTCATTATTTTATCAAAGAAAAACATTTCAGATTTTGGATGGGCAGGAACCAGAATTCCAGTCTGAATCATCAGTTGGAGCAATCCTACAGTTTTAAGTGTAATAGATTTTCCACCGGCATTCGGACCCGAAATACAGATAATCCTGTTGTGATCGGTTAAGCTTAAAGACTGCGGGAAAATCGTTTTGTTTTCCGCTTTATTTCTCAGCCAGAGTAGCGGGTGAAACGCTTCTCGCAGTTTTAATGTTTTGTGACGGTTGATTTTTGGTAAAATACCGTTGACAAGTTCTGCGAATTTTGCTTTAGCTCTCGTTAAATCCAGATCAAAAATATAAACCTGGTATCTCCAGAGCTGCGGCTGAAAAACGGCAAGTTCTGCAGTAAGCTGTCTCAGGATTTTATCGATTTCTTTTTTTTCTTCTTCCAGATTCTCCCGAAGTTTAAAATAATGGTTTACCACACTGTCCGGTTGAATGTAAGTGATAGATCCTGTTTTTGAAAGTCCCAAAACCCTTCCCGAAACTCTTTTCTTGTAAGCCGATTTTACAGCCAAAACACGCATGTCTTCAATGATGCTTTCCCGGATATCATCCAGAAAATCACTTTGCCCGTAATTGAATAAAGCCCGGTTGAAATTCTCCTGAATCGCTTTTTTGGCAACCTGAATTTCAGCCCTCAAAGTCTTCAGAATGGGCGAAGCTTCACTTTTTACTTCTCCAAAACGGTTGAAAACCTTATCTACTTTATCAATGATTTCTTTTTTAAATTCCAGAACCGATGATTCCTGCATCAGATTAGGAAAAGTATCGGGCATTGTCGGGAAAAACTTCTGAAGTTTTCCTATTTGTTCGGTAAGCGTTTTTATTTTAATAAAAGCTGAGTTTTCAAGACGGTAATTCTCAATCAGCATCAGTTTCAGTTCGCTCTCAATATCCTCATATTCATCAAACGGAATCGCATTTGAACTTTCAAAACTCGATAGATATTCTGACGTTTTTCTTAGGGAAAGTTCTGCCTCATCAATTTTCATCGGACGAAGCTCAAGGATTTTTTCTCTCGTTTTTGGAGAATAGGCAAAAGGAGCAATTTCCGCGAGCAGTTGCGGAAACTCTAATTCGTTTAAATCTTCTTTATTTATATACACAGTGCAAAGATAATTAATTTGAAAATGAGTTAATTTGGAAATTTTTATAAATATATTTGAATTTAACCATTAAGTTTCTTTAAAGGAATAAGAATTTTTAAGTTGAGCTTCGCTTTTAGCGGTCTGCTTAAAAATCTATCTGATTTTCTTAATAAACCTTAACTTTTTAAACATTTTAATGGTTCAAATTTGAGTAGCTTTTAATAAATTTGAATATGAGAATAGAAACCGAAAGATTAATTTTAAAGCCGATCAACGAAAGCCATGTTGAAGACATTTTAAAGATTCGAAGCAATGAAGTTGTCAATCGGTTTGTACAAAGAAATCCGCCAAAGACAAATTATGATGCGCTGGATTTTATTTTAACCATCAGAAAAAGAGTTCAGAATAATGAAACTTTTTACTTCGGAATTACTTATAAAAACCAACAAAATCTTTTAGGAACCATTTGTCTGTACAGATTTTCAGAAGACCGAACTGAAGCAGAAGTCGGTTATGAATTATTACCCGATTATCACCGAAAAGGAATCATGTCTGAAGCTTTGTCTGCGGTTTTAAATTTTGGTTTTAATGAATTAAATTTGCAGGAGATTTTAGCTTTTACCAATAAGTTCAACGAAAACTCAAAAGGACTTCTTTTGAAACATGATTTTGTTTTGCAAGAGGGGAGGATTGATGAAGGTTTTCCGGACAATTTGGTTTTCAGGAAAAAATTATAATGGTATTTAAATTGCAAATCTAAATTATCAAATTAACTCATTCTCAAATTTTCAAATTGAAATTATGACCTGGACAGAAATTTTAGCCCCAATAAAAAGCACGCCTTACTTTACCAATCTTTGGGAAAAAGTAAAACAGGAATACGCAACCACGAAGGTTTTTCCGCCAAAAAAACAGATTTTCAGAGCATTGGAAATTACACCTTTTGATGAGGTTGAAGTTGTGATTATCGGACAAGATCCTTATCATAACGATTTTCAGGCAAATGGTTTGTGTTTTTCTGTTTCAGAACAGGTAACAGCACCGCCTTCGCTGAAAAATATTTTTATTGAGTTAAAAGATGATCTGGGAGTTGAAAGAACTTCAAAAGAATTGGATGATTGGGGAAAACAAGGCGTTTTGATGTTGAATGCAACCTTAACTGTTCGTGCACACACTCCGAATTCTCATAAAGATTTGGGTTGGGAAACGTTTACCAATTATATCATTAAAGAAATTTCAGATAAAAGAGAAAATGTAGTTTTCGTACTATGGGGCGCTTTTGCACAGAAAAAAGCCGAACTCATCGATCCGGCTAAACATTTTATCTTAAAAGCAGCACATCCGTCACCTTTTTCTGTTTATAAAGGGTTTTTCGGAAGCAAACCTTTCTCGAAAATTAACGAATATCTGGTTTCAAAAGGAAAGAAACCTATCGCATGGTAGAGTTTTTACCACCTTTGGTAATGACAATTCCTATTCTGTATTTTCCGGCAAGTAATTTTGCTCCTTCTCCAGCGGCAGGAGCCGGATTTACTTCAACCAAAGAAATGGTATAGCCGTTGAAAAACGTGGATTTGTGATAATTTCTGCCCTCGTTTTCTGTGGTTGCTAAAGGAATAGTCATTGGTCGTGTTGCTGTTCCCATGAATTCTATATTCGCAACAGCGGCACCTTCCCAAACGCAGTTTACACCCTCAGGACAGCGGCTGTCTTCGGAAATAGTTTTGAAAGTAACATTCATCTGATATTCTTCCAGAAATTTATTCTCACCTTCAGTAAAATAAATAATCTTTCCTTCTATATTTTTGCTTTTTAAATCTTTCGTCACCACTTTTTCAGAATTTTTGATTTCTTTTTGAGCATTGCAGTTTGTTAAAAACAATAAAGCAAAACCTGATATAATAACTTTATACAACATATCTTTTTAAATTATATTAACAATATCCAAAATTACAACAAATAACATGGCCAAACCTACCACAAGGCTAAAACCTGTTCCGTAAATAAATCCGACGAAAGCTCCTTTGGTAGAGCGCAAAGCCTTATTCATATCCTTACTGTCATGGAGAAGTTCTCCAATGAAAACTCCGGCAAACATTCCCACTAAAAATCCCAGTGGAATAGGAAGGAAAATCCCGACAAATGTTCCAACAATAGATCCTATACTTCCCCAACGTGTGCCTCCGTATTTCCGGTTGGTTTTTGCAGGAATTACATAATTTAAAACTACCGAAGCCAGCGTAAGAATCACAAATGCCCAGATGTAAATCACCGACATGTCTGAATCTGTTCCGTATTTGTAAATCAGAAGCCCGCCAAGACTTAAAACGAGTCCGGGTAATACCGGTAAAAAAGTTCCAAGTACACCTAAAATCAGTAGAATAACTGCGATAATCGAAATAATAGTATGATCCATAGTTTAGTTTTAATAAAAAAAAGTGACTCCGAAAAGTCACTTTGTATCAGTATCAATTTTCAAGCCGATTTTTCTAGAGATTAAGAATTACATATTGTAAAATGACACCGGCATTACCAATATTTCCCGAAGCATGATTGTGGAATGTTGTATAATAGATATAGCCGCTTCCTGTAGCTCCCGAACAAGGTCCCACCGTTGCACCCAATGCTACTAAAAAGGGCACTGCTGCCTGTGGAACAGAAATACTGATCTGAAGGTTACCCGGAAGTGTAATACATACCGTAGTAAAAGTAGTATTGGGTGCGTTTCCTATGGGTGTAGCAGGAATTCCTGTTGCTGTAAAGTGATTGGTTCTCAGCATTAAAGCATCATTTGTAGAAGAATCTTTTACCAAAACTTCCCAATACGTGGGATCGTAGTTGATTATTTTCTGCCATGATCCCAGGTCATAATTGATATTTAATGAATTGAAGCCCAATGCACTTGTGAGCCCAGCATTGTTTACCGTTGCAGCAAGCAAGCCGGAAGAACCTGTGTTTTTTGAACATAATTTTGCATCCGGAACAAAGCCTCCTGCGATACCGCAGTTATTCGTATTGTCGTTTCCGCCAACAAGATAAGCAACATCCCAGTCTGAAGCATAGATACTTCCTCCGTTCGCAACAAAGATCGCCAGATTGGTGTCAATGACAGGGTAAAGCGCTTGATTGGCGGAGTAATTTCTGGAACCGCAGTTCAGAAAAACGATGTCATACTGAGCCAATGTATTGATATTCGCAAGATCAGCATTGGTGATTTCTGTTGCGGTATATCCCAAGCTTAGAATGATGTCTTCAATTTTATCGTACGAACCTTTTACATAAGCAATCTTGGCAACCTGATTCAGTTTTGTCTGACCTGCAGTAAGATTTACAGTTTCATTGTCTTTTACTGTAGCAGAAATTTCTGTGCGGAAATTACTTCCGTTTCCGGTCTGTATATACACCGTACGTGCGCCAACAGGAGCTTCGAGAACAAAATTACCATCGGAATCTGATAAGGTGTGGTAAATTTTATATTTTTCGTCAAATGTAAAAACTGAAGCCCCGCCAATAGGCTTACTTCCGTTTTGTGACATTACCGTACCGGATAGTTTTCCTGTTTTCACTACAGTTTGTGCGGTAATTTCCGGCTGTGTTTCGGTTTCTGATCTACAAGATCCTAATGATAATAGGAGTAGAACAATACATAGGAGATTGAGTCTTTTCATGTAAATAGTTTTTATGTTTAGATTACTAAATTAATGAATTTATTGCAGAATTTTTATTTTTATTTGAATTAATTTGATTAATCATTATTTATTTTTAGTAATTGTTGCCGAAATTTGTTGTGGTAAGGCTTTTGCTGATTCTAATTTTATTAAATTTGCTGTAATGAAAGACGAGTTAAAAGATACCAAAGACTTTTTGCAGAACATCAGTGATCAGATTCATTATTTTGTAAAGGATAATGTTTACGGTGATCTCATCCTTACCGTTCAGATTTTACTCAAATTTATTTTTCTGGCGGGTCTTATTTATACCATAGATTTTGTTTTAAAACTATTGGTAAATTTGATATTCAAAAGATTTTTTGATAAAGAGAAGTATCCGGTATTCAAATCAATTTACCAGTCTAGAGTCACCAATTCTATCGCTCATCTTTCTGCGTTAGCTTTTGCGGGATCAGCACTTTTTTCTATATTCTACAGACATCCGAAAAGTTTTACGTTTCTTGAAGTGATTGTGAATCTTTCTATCATTTTTGTCATCGCAGGAATGCTGTTCAGGGTATTAAACACGTTCAGAAATTACTTTGTCATAAAGCAGGATTTTTACAAAATAATGGCACTAAATGCGATTTCAGAGTCGGTAAAGATTTTTGGTATTTTTATCCTCACCGTTATCGCTATCTGTACTATTTTTGGTATAAAAGGAGGTACTATTTTAGGAAGTTTAGGAGCAATAACCGCTGTTCTGGTATTGGTTTTCAGAGATACAATTTTAGGTTTTGTTACGGGACTTCACGTTGCCACATCACGAAGTCTGAAAGTGGGTGACTGGATTGGAATTCCAAAATACAACATTGAAGGAAATATTCTGGAAATTAATCTCCTGACGACCAAAATCACCAATTTTGATAAAACAATTTCTTCCATTCCCACCTACGATTTATTGACAACTGAGATTAAAAATCTTCAGGTAATGTCGGAATCTAATACCCGAAGAATTAAAAAATCGATATACTTTAATATCAATTCATTTAAATTTTTGAGCGTTGAAGAAATTGAAAAACTAAAAGAAATCAATCTAATTGAAGATTATTTAAATGAGAAAACTTCGGAGATCAATTTAGAAAAAGAGAGCATAGAGCATAAAGATAAAATTATCAACGGAAGACAGCTTACCAATGTGGGGGTTTTCAGATATTATACCCAAAAGTATCTTGAAAATGATCCCGAAATTGATAAAGAAAGCCCGTTTATGGTTCGCCAGTTAGAAATCACAACACAGGGTCTTCCGATGGAAGTGTATTGTTTTGCCAACGATTCCAAATGGGAAAAATTTGAGCAGATTCAGGCAGATATTTTTGACCATTTATTGGTGGCTTCCAAAGAGTTTGATCTGCAGATTATGCAGATTGGCCTCCCGAAATAATGCAATATCATGAAGAGTAAAATAAGACAGTAGTACCGTTTGCTATTTTTACTTCTATTATTTAATATCTAAAAAAAATGACAAAACTAAGCGTAAATATCAATAAAATCGCAACCATAAGAAACGCAAGAGGCGGAGAAACACCAAGCGTAACTGAAGCGGCAGTCAAAATTCAGGAATTCGGAGCGCATGGAATCACGATTCATCCAAGACCGGATGAAAGACACATCACAAGAAAAGATGTTTATGATCTGAAGCCTTTAGTTACTACAGAATTTAACATCGAAGGAAATCCGCACAGAGACTTTATCGATATGGTTTTGGAGGTAAAGCCTGAACAGGTTACTCTGGTTCCCGATGCAGATGATGCCATTACCTCCAACGCAGGTTGGGATACCAAAAAGCATCTTGATTTTTTGAAAGAAATCATTGGAGAATTTAAGAATGCAGGAATCAGAACTTCGGTTTTTCTGGATCCGACACCGGAATTGGTGGAGTATGCTTTTAAAACAGGTGCAGACAGGATCGAACTGTATACGGAAGCTTATGCAAAAAATTACACCATCAATAAAGAACAGGCTATAAAATCTTATTACAATACAGCGGTTGTAGCGAATGAATTGGGTCTCGGAATTAATGCAGGTCACGATTTAAGCTTAGAAAATTTAAAATATTTTGTAGATCATATTCCAAATTTGCTGGAAGTTTCTATCGGTCATGCTTTGGTTTCTGAAGCGCTGTACATGGGAATGGAAAACACGGTTCAGGCTTATTTGAAGAGATTGGCAAAATGGGATAAATAGAAACTAGAGATTAGAAATTAGAAGTTAGTATTGCAATCCCTTTTACTAATATCTAGTTTCTAACTTCTAACATCTTATATAAATTATGGAAATTTTACATTCAAAAATATTCGGCGAAAATCTTTCGTCTACACCACTTTTAGTATTTCATGGTTTGTTTGGAATGCTCGATAATTGGGGAAGTTTCGGTAAAGAACTGGGCGAGCTTTTGCCGGTTCATTTGATTGATCTCAGAAACCACGGCAGAAGTTTTCATTCGGAAAGCATGTCGCATGACGATCTGGCCAACGATATTGCCAATTACATGAATCATTACGGAATCGAAAAAGCCCATGTTTTAGGACATTCTTTGGGCGGAAAAGCAGTGATGCAGTTTGCGCTTAACTACCCCGAGAAAGTTGAAAAACTGATTGTTGTTGATATTTCACCAAAAGCTTACCCTCCCCATCATCAGGGGATTATAAAAGCTCTTGAAACCGTTGATTTTGATGCGCTTACATCCAGAGATGAAGTGGAAGCGGTTCTTAGTCAGTATATTCCGGATAAATCAACCATTCAGTTTTTAGCGAAAAACTTGTATTGGGAAGAAAGTGGAGAAACTAAAAAGCTCAATTGGAGATTTAATCTGAAAACGCTTTCAGAAAAATACAACGAGTTTGTCTCAAACGCGATCAAATTTGGTGTTTTTGAGGGTGAAACTTTATTTATTGCTGGAGAAAAATCAAACTATATTTTGCCACAGGACAGTTTTGCAATAAAGCAGCAATTTCCGAAAGCCCAGATTGTTACGGTAAAAAACGCGGCACATTGGGTTCAGGCAGATAATCCTGTAGAATTCAGCGAAGTGGTGAGGAATTTTTTAAATTTAAATTAATTTAAATCAAAACTTCTTTTTTTTGCTAAATGGAACGCCTTGGAGAACTTAAGAACATTAGCAGTTAAAAAAAATCGTAGCGAACTTTGCTTTTAAATTAAATCAACAGCAATTAACAAATCATACAAATTCAACCAAATAACCACATAAAATTTGCAAATTTGCAGGAGTATGTAATTCACTAATTAAGCAGCAAATAAATTCATGATTTTTGTAACAGGAGCAACAGGCATTTTAGGCAGAGTCATTGTTTTAGAACTTTTGAAAAGAGGGAAAACGGTGCGTGCTGCGAAAAGACCTGCAAGTAATATTGATGAGGTGAAACATTCTTATCGGTATTATACAGAAACTCCGGAAGATTTTTTTAATCAAATCGAGTGGGTAAATGTCGATTTTGATGATATCCATTCTTTACAGGATGCTTTGGCAGGCGTTACAGAAGTTTATCATTGTGCTGCAAAAGTAAGTTTTCATCCCAAAGATGAGAAAGAAATGTATCACACCAATATAAAAGGGACAGAAAATCTTTTATTTGCATGCGACGGATCCGACGTTCAAAAATTCCTGCATGTGAGTTCCATTGCTGTTCTGGATGGTTTTAATGAAAATGGTGAACTGGATGAAGAATCGGATTTTAATCCTAAAATAGAACATTCTGCCTACGCAATTTCAAAGCATCTGTCTGAAATGGAAGTCTGGAGAGCATCTGCTGAAGGACTGAACACCATCATCATCAATCCCGGAATGATTGTAGGAACAGGAAACTGGCAGCAGAGTAGTGGTGAACTGTTTTCGACTTTCGAGAAAAACGGTTTTACATTCTCGGGCGGATCTGCCTATGTTGATGTGCGCGATGTTGCAGCAATGGCCATAGATTTAATGGAAAAAAATAGATTCGGAGAACGTTTTATTCTGATTTCTGAAACTAAGAAATATGAGGAAATAGGAAATCAGATCAGAAGAAAATTAGGTTTAAAAGATGCAAAAATTCTTTCAAAATCGGTATTGAATATTGGCAGATGGCTCAATATCTTTTTCGGATGGCTTGTTCCGCAACTTAAGATGGCAACCAGGACCAATATAGAATCCGTAAATTCTCTGAATACGATTTCTAACCGTAAAGTGAAAGATACGCTGAATGATGATTTTATCCCCGTTCAGGAAAGTGTAAATTTTCATCTCAACAATTATATTAACGACAAAAAGCTGAATACAATATCATGAATCTTGCAGAAGCAATCATCAGTAAAAACGCAGAAAAGCATGCTTTCAAATCGGCAGTCGGTTTCAAAAAGAAAGAAGGCTGGAAGGAATTGAGCTGGAAAAAATTCAGCGAAATTATTTTTAAAACCGCCAATGCATTAAAGAATAACGGTGTTGAAGAAAACGACAAAGTGGCGATCTATGCAGACAATTCTGCAGAATGGGTGATTTTTGATCTGGCAGCACTGTCTATAGGCGCCGTTACGGTTCCCATCTATTCTACCAATAATGCTGAACAGGCAGAATATATCATCAACGATTCTCAGGCGAAGATTATTCTCGTAGGGAATCAGGCTCAGTATGATGCTGCTTTTGAAATTACACAAAAACAAAGCTCCCTGCAAACCGTTATTGTAACCAAAAAAGCGGTTTGGGTAAAAAAGGAAAATACTTTTTACCTCGAAGATTTTATTGCTAAAACGTCTCCTAAACTGGAGATTGTAAAAAAAGAATATGACGATTTAGCAACCATTATTTATACTTCCGGGACAACAGGATCGCCAAAGGGCGTAATGCTCAGTCACGGAAATTTCGTTAAATCTTTCGATGCGCATTTTGAATATTTTAAATTTAAAAACTTTGAGAACGAGCTTTCTTTAGCGTTTTTACCGCTCACTCACGTTTTCGAAAGATGCTGGAGTTTATTCTGTCTGTATGGTGCTGCAAAAGTTTATTTTCTTGAAGATCCTAAAGATATTGCCGCAACACTGGAAGAAGTGAAGCCTACGATGATGTGTGCGGTACCAAGATTTTTCCAGAAAGTGTATGCCGGAGTTCTGGAGAAAGCAAAGGAAAGCTCTTCATTAAAGAAAAAAATATTTTATTGGGCTCTTGAAACCGGAAAACAGACCGCCGAATTGAAAAGAACAGAAAAAGCTGTTCCTTTCGGATTGAAGGTGAAAAATGCTGTTGCCGATACGCTGGTTTTTAGTAAAGTAAAAAAGAAAATGGGTGGCAGACTTTGGTTTATGCCTTGCGGAGGCGCTTCTGTTTCTCCGGATGTTACCCACTTGTTTGAAGCAATGGGACTGCATGTCACGGTAGGATATGGCCTGACGGAAACTACCGCCACTTTAACTGCCTTTCCTTTCACTCACTTTGAACACGGAAGTTGCGGAAAACCTTTACCCGGCGTAGAAATCCGTATCGGAGAAAATGATGAGATTCTGGCGAAAGGAAACGGCATCATGAAAGGGTACTACAAAAGGCCCGAAGAAACCGAAAAGGTTTTTACTCAGGATGGCTGGTTTAAAACCGGAGATGCCGGTAAATTTGATGAAAACGGCAACTTATTCATCACAGACCGGATTAAAGATTTGATGAAGACTTCCAATGGAAAATATATTGCGCCACAACAGATTGAAAATATTTTAACGAATAATAATTTTATCGGTCAGATTGTTTTGGTTGCAGAAGGAAGACAGTTTGTTTCCGCTTTGATCGTTCCGAATTTCGAATTTTTGGATGACTATGCGAAGAAAAATAACATCACATTTACTCATCATGAAGATTTAGTTCAGAAGAAAGAAATCAACGATTTTTACAAAGACAAATTGAAAGAACTACAGCATGAACTTTCCGATTTTGAAAAGGTGAAAAAATTTACTTTAATGCCCGCAGAATTTGAGATCAGCAGCGGAGAAATTACGCCGACATTGAAAGTGAAACGAAATGTGGTGCTGAAAAAATATGCTGATCTTATTGAAAATATGTATTAGGTAAAAATTTTACAAATATTATTTATAAAAGTTAATTGATTTTCCGGAATTCTAGAAAAATCTTTTTGATCTTTGCTAAGTGAAACGCCTTTGCGAAACTTAAAACGGTTAGTAGTAAAGAAAATCTTAGCGTGCTTTGCGTTAAAAATTTATCCTAAAAAAGCAAAGCAGGCAATCATTAAATTTTATTTTAAAACCTCAACTATGACAACACAAGACTTCTTAGGAAAAGAAAATTATAGGATAAGCTCAGAAACAGTTTCAGAAAGCTGTCCGTCAAATATTGCCTTAATCAAATATTGGGGAAAATATAAGGATCAGATTCCTGCAAATCCAAGCATCAGTTATACCCTAAATCACTGTAAAACCAATACAACAATTGAATTTTCAGCGAATGAATTCTTTTCTGTACAAACTTTTTTAGCAGGAAAGGAGGAACTTAAATTTGCAGAAAAGATTGAAAAATATTTCAGAGATATTGAGCAATATCTTCCGTGGATTTTAAAAGGAAAATATATCATTAAAACTGAAAATACGTTTCCTCACAGTTCGGGAATTGCAAGTTCGGCTTCAGGATTTGGAGCAATTGCAAAATGCTTAATGAATTTAGACGAAACTTTTTCTGGGAAAACATCTGAAGAAGAATCATTAAAAAAAGCTTCTTTTTTAGCAAGATTAGGAAGCGGGAGTGCCTGCAGAAGTCTTTATAATGGTTTGGTGGTGTGGGGAGAATCTGATGAGGTTGAAGGAAGTTCGGATCTTTTTGCCGTAAAATATTCTGATAAAGAAATCCATCCGGTTTTCAAAAATTTCAATGATTGGGTTTTACTGATTCATGAAGGAGTAAAAAGTGTTTCTTCCACAGTGGGACACGGATTGATGAACACGAATCCGTATGCAGAAAGAAGGTTTCAGGAAGCGAGAGAAAATTTTGTTCCGATGAAAGAAATTTTGAAATCTGGTGATATGGATGCTTTTATTAAACTGGTAGAGCACGAAGCTTTAACGCTTCACGCTATGATGATGATGAGCGATCCCGCTTTTATTCTGATGAAAACAGGAACGCTGGAAGTGATTAACAAGATTTGGGAGTTCAGAAGGGAAACTTCTTTACCGTTATTTTTTACTTTAGATGCAGGTGCAAATGTACATTTGCTGTTTCCTAATGACGGTTCTGAAGACAGGATTAAAACATTTATTGAGGCAAAACTGCTTCAACATACTCAGAAAAATGGAGTAGTAAAAGATGTAATGGTTTTCTAAAGAAAGTAACTAAGCGGATTTTTTGATCTGCTTTTTTTATTCATAAATGACATCATTTTATCTAAAATAAATAATAGAACCACCCCGTCAAAAATTCTGTGAATTTTCGCCACCCCTCCAAAGGAGGGGAATTAACATGGAATAAACATCAATCTTCTGTTACCACTGCATCACGGTCACCGTTTTCTTTTATTCCTTCCTCAATAATTTCTTCGGCTTCGGCTGCTTCTTCGGCATCTGCTTCCTCCACACGGTCTTCCTGTTCGTCGTTGTAATGATCGATAAAAAATTCGCATGAAACCGGAAGATGATCTGAACCGAAATTTTCTAAAGTTTTTAAATTTTCTATAAACACATCTTCGCTGTGAAACATCAAATCTATAGGAAATCTTAAAAGTTGGTATTTTGCATGGAAGGTAGAAACAAACGAATGCCCAACCCGCGGATCGATTAAATGACTTGTCTTTCTGAATAAAATAGATGATTGTGACCAAGCTACATTATTGAAATCTCCGACCACAATTACAGGTTTTTTAATCTCCTGAACACGTTTTGCCGTACTCAGAAGATCGCCGTCTCTTTCTTTTGAAGTTTTTTCTTCTGTAGGGCTAGGTGGAGGCGGATGAATCCCGAAAAACACAAATCTGAAGCCGTCTTTGGTTTTCAAATGCGCTTCTATACTCGGAATATCATCTGCTACAAAAAAGTGAGTCTGCGATTCTTCGATTTCCATTTTAGAATAAAAGTGCATTCCATACGTGTTTTCAAGCGTCACTTTATGCTGAAAAGGATAATCTTTCTCCAAAACCTGAAGTGCTTTTTCCCAATCACGGTTGCTTTCCATTGTCAGGAAAAGATCTGGTTGGTGTTTATTAATAAGATTGATGAATTGCTGATAATCTTTATTAAACTGATAAACATTTGCAGAAACAAAATGATATTTTTCTGAAGAATTCTTGCTTCGCTGGTGTTTTTTGATCCGGTACAGCGGCGTGTATTTTACCAGAGTGATCCCATGGTAAATAAAAATCAGAAGTAATAATGCCTGATAATACCAAAAGTCTTTGAAGCTGAAGAAAAACCCAAAGCCAAAAACAATTAAGCTGATGTAAGCGATCTGAATTTTACCAAAATCCGGGACTCTGAAAATCCAGTGAGCACTTGGAATTTTGGGTAATACCGTTAAAATCAATAATAAGGCTACAAAAACCAAATAAACTTCCCCCATATATTTTAAAATAACACGTAAATGTAAGATATTTTGAGGCAATTTTAGGTCTGTTTCTTTTTAAAATTTGTTAATAACAATCATCATCATGCAATATATTTATTATTTTTATCGCTTTGAAATTCTTTAAGATGAATCAATGGATTGATATTTTTTTCTGTTGAGCTCTTTTTGTTTCGGGCAGAAAACTGAAGAAGATCCGGTAAAGCAAACTGTTGAAAAACTTTTTAGAGGAATGAAAAATGCAGATTCGTAAGTGATACAGACAGTTTTTGCAGAAATGTTATCATACAGACTGTTGCGACAGAAAGATCTGTGCAAATTCAAAATATAAAAGATTGTATTGCTTCTGTTTCAACATTACCCAAAGGCGATGCAGACGAGAGAATAACTTTTCAGGGTTATTCATAGAGACGGAGCTCAGGAGCGTTTTTACTCCGTATGAATTTTATGATCAGGGGAAATTTTCATACTGCAGAGCCAGCAGTTTTCAATTGGTGAAACAAAATGATGAATGGAAAATTCAACATCTTATTGATACAAGAAGAAAGGACTGTAAGAATAACCAGAGTATCTGTGATTTCAATAGTTAAAAATGCTTTGGGTTAAAATTAGCATTTTGAATAAAAACGGATTATCATTAAAAATAATTAAAAAATGAACATTCATCATATTGCCATTATCTGCTCAGATTATGCGGTCTCAAAAGCATTTTACACTGAAGTTTTAGGTTTAAAAATTCTACGTGAAGTTTATCGGGAAGAAAGAGGATCCTACAAATTAGATTTAGGAATCGGAGATCATTATGTTATCGAATTGTTTTCTTTTCCAAACCCACCGCAAAGACCTTCCAGACCGGAATCCTGCGGATTGAGACATCTTGCTTTTTCTGTTGAAGATGTAAGTGAAAAAAGAGACGAATTAATTATGAAAGGATTAAACTGCGAAGAGATTCGTATTGATGAATTTACAGGAAAAGAATTTTTCTTTACTCAGGATCCGGATCAGCTTCCGCTGGAGTTTTATGAGATGTAAAAATAAATACTAAAGCTTAACAAGTTTAATGATGTGAAGATTATCTTTTCTTTTTTGAATTGCTTTAACAATGAATTTCTCAGTTATAGTCTTGCTTTTTATAATTAAAATTAAGCTTTGTTCATCTATAAATTCAATGTCATACCAATCATCTAATGTACTGACTGATGATAAGGGAGGCTCAGAACAATGATAAGATTCGCTTTTTATAAATTTGTTTTTTCTATAAAAAGTCCAATTAGTATATCTGCAACAATCTGTATGATTTTCAAACTTTCCTTCGTAAAGATTTATTTCAGTTTTACTGCTGTCAATGCAGATTTTCCATGAATTTGCACCTATATTAATTTTAGATTTTTTGGGTTGCAAAATACTTTTCTTGAATATGGTCTCAATCTCTTTTTTTGAATATTGAGCTTGGATATAGAGTACATTAAAAAGCATTAAAATAAATAGTCCTTTCTTCAAAATGAGCAATTCAAGAAATAAATGTAAAGTAAATGAAATCAGTGTGCGTAACCCGTAAAGAAACTGATTGCCATAATGGCCAATACAATTGAAGAAATGACTACGTAGATGTAGTCTTTTTCTTTTAAATACCCAATCAGCGCAAAGATAATCCTCATTAAAGGAGTGAAAATAAGCATCAGAATTCCTAGTTGAATAATAGCCATACCTTCACCTCTGCAGAGGGTTTCCCAGAAATGTCCCCATACTTTTTCGGAAGAAGTTCCCATGTCGAGAAGTTTGTATTTTCTCGGCATTTTAAATCCTTCTGTAAAAAGTTTTACAAAACCTATCAAAGAAGTAATTACAGATAAGATAACTCCTAATCGCAGTAGATTTCCTACAGAACGGTTCAGATCAACATCAGTGAAATTCTTTCTCATGAGAAATTGCTTCTTATACCGTTATACATCATATAAATTGAGAGAATCGTGATTACGATGGCAAAAAATGTCTTTAGCTTTTTGGTTTTAGAAACCATTAATGTTTTTGATCCGATGAAGCTTCCCACTACAACTCCCACCAAAACGGGAGCTACGATTACAGGAATAATTTCTCCTCTCTGGAAGTAAATAAGCGAACTTGCAACCGCAGTTACCCCGATCATAAAGTTACTCGTTGTGGTAGAAACTTTGAAAGGCAGTCTCATCATATTATCCATTGCCAGAACTTTCAGTGCGCCGGAGCCTATTCCTAAAAGTCCGGACATTGCGCCCGCAAACATCATCATGAAAAATCCCGGAACTGTATTTCTTGCCGCATAGTCTTTCATGACACCTTTGTCAGGGAAAGTTCCGTATAATTTGAGTTTATCTTCCAGACTTCCTTTAACGAGAGATTCCTGATGATCCGGTTTTCCTTTAAGATTCAGGACAACGGTAAGGAGAAGAATACTTGCGAAAATAATTCCTATTGTATTGGGATTCAGCATTCCGGATACCAGAGCACCTGCAATGGCACCCGAAGTTGTGGCAATCTCCAGAAACATCCCTATTCTCATATTGGTAAAACCTTCTTTTACGAAAGCTACAGCCGCTCCCGAAGAAGTTCCGATAACGGAGATCAGCGATGCACCGATGGCATAATGCATGGGAACACCGAAACCGAGCGTTAACAAAGGGATGATGATAACTCCGCCTCCTAATCCGGTAAGTGATCCCAGAAGACCTGCTGAAATAGCGCCAAGAAAGAGAATAATGATTTCCGACATGTTACAAATATAAAACTATTGGGGTTTTTGGGCAAACTTTAATGAAAGATTATTTTTTACCTTATTTTTGCAGAAATAAATATGACAATGAAATTATTTTATATCATTCTCGGTGCCACTCCCAAAGGCAGAAATATCGAGCAGCATGATGTTTTCTTCGGTATTGCAGAAACCCTTCATGATCTGGTTCCGGATATGAAAAATTTCTGGAAGGAAGCGAAAGGAAAGATTCATCTTGATGCGTATCAGGAAGTGAAATTTATTGACGGCTTTGAGGTAAAGGTTGTGGAGAAAACTGATCTGAAGCAGGAAAATCAGCTGTTTTTCATTAATCTCGGAGGCTATAAAAGAGGTTTTTTTGCAGAATTTCACGAACAGCATTTAATGGTGGGAGCTTCAATGGGTGAGGTGGTGAAAAGAGTGAAGAAAACCGAATTTTACAGAACAATGGGTTTTGATAAAGCAACCAGTCATATTGACGATAAGCACGGAGTTGATATTGATGATATTTTTACCGTCAATGATATTCTTCCGGAATATATGAGAGAAAAATATTCGATCATTCTGGAAAAATCAGAAGAGGAAAATCAGGAAAATATCTCGGAAGTAGGGTATTTTAAGATTGATAAAATTTAATAAACTTAATAAAATGAAAATAGGAATTTTAGGAGGCGGACAACTGGGAAGAATGCTCATTCAGGAAGCATTAAAATATGATGATGAGTTTTATACTTTAGATCCTGCTTCAGATGCTCCCTGTCACAATATTTCGTATTTTACCCAGGGAAGTTTTAACGATTATGATACGGTTTTAGAATTCGGAAAAGATAAAGATGTGGTAACCATCGAGATCGAACATGTGAATGCAGATGCTTTGGCAGAACTGGAAAAGCAGGGAGTGAAAGTAGTTCCGAATGCGCAGATCATTAAAACGATTCAGCAGAAAATACTTCAGAAAGAATTTTATAAAGCGCACGATATTCCAAGTCCGGATTTTGAAATTATGGATGGAAGCTCAGACGAGATCAAAATCGCATTTCCGTTTGTACAAAAGCTCAATACGGGTGGCTATGACGGAAAAGGAGTACAGATTATCCGTTCTTCAGAAGACCTGAAAAACTTGTGGACGGAAGATTCCGTTCTGGAAAATCTGGTGGATATCGATAAAGAATTATCGGTGATTGTTGCCATTAATGAAAACGGAGAAACCAAGACTTTTCCTGTCACAGAGATGGTTGCCGATCCGAAACTAAATTTGCTTGATTTCAATATTTGTCCGGTTTTTTTAAGTGAAGATATAGAACATCAAATTGATTTAATTACTGATAAATTTCTGAATGCTGTACATTCTCCGGGGCTTTTTGCGATAGAACTTTTTCTGGATAAAGAAGGAAAAGTTTGGGTAAACGAAACGGCACCAAGACTTCATAATTCGGGACATCAGAGTCAGGAAGGCAATGCCAATTCACAATTTGAACAAATGTATCGGGTGGTGAAAAACTTACCTTTAGCTGATACCGATGCCATCATTTACAGTGGAATGCTGAATTTGGTAGGTGCGGAAGGTTTTTCGGGAAAAGTAATTTATGAAGGAATGGAAGAGGTTCTGAAACTTCCTGAAACATATGTTCATCTTTACGGTAAAACGGAAACGAAACCGGGAAGAAAAATGGGACATATTAATGTTCTGGCAGATTCCAGAGAGGAACTGATGGAGAAACTGGTTGAAGTGAAAGCGATGGTAAGAGTCATTGCTTAGAAACTTTTAAAATAATACTGTAAAAGACTGCTTTGTTGCAGTCTTTTTGTTTACTCCCTGAAAATCGTCGGAAAATCAATCGTCCATTTTCTTTCTTTAGAATTCCATATCAGATAAGGACCGTCGAAACCATCAGGATAGCTTAGTTCATAGGTATTGGAGCTGTCTTTTGTATACATGGGTGTTGTCCCTAAATCTTCAACTTTAAAACCCAGTTTTTCTAAAGTCTGCCAATCGCCATCAGACGGAAGCCGGTGATTTGTTTTTTGATAGTTTTCAATATTCCGGATGATTGTATTTCCAGATTCTATATCAGATTTTCTTGTAATTTCTATGGGGAGATTCCAATATACCGTTATTGAAATAAGGATAAGAACGAGCACTGAACTGATGATGATGAGTGCTTTTTTCATGAATAGATAGATGAAGGTTTACATTTATTTTAAAGTGAATCGGATCAGAAATTTATTTAACCTGAGTTCGGAATAAGTTTTCTAAAACGCAATATTAAACGAAGAGTTTCAATGATCAGGAAATTCAGCTTTTAGCATAAACAAAGGCGTCAAACTTATCAACGTAATACCATTTTTGTATTTTTTCAATAAACGAAGTGCCTTTGTTTAGCTTAAAAACTTTCAAGAAGCAATCAAAATGCTTTGGCACAAATGTAAGCTAATTTTTGGCTAAAAACTTCCCTTCTCTTATAGGGTAAAATGGGCTGAAAACCCATACCTGATGACAAACGAAATTCTGCTTACCCAGAATTCGGGTTACTTAAGTTGTATGCTTAAAAAAATGATGCGGATGAACTGAAAAATTGATCCGCATGAATTCTCTGATTCATGGGGTTGAACTGAAAGATTGATCCGCATGAATTTTCTGGTTAATGCGGATGAACTGAAAGATTATTGCTGATACATGATAAAGACCCTCCGGACAATATGATTCAACAATAAACTACCGCTGTACGGGGGAGAATACTTTAATAAAAATGAAAGCCAAAGCCGTACCTGTTCCTCTACGGCACAATGGGGTAAACCTCCTTCCTATTGACAGGATGACATTTTGCGTATCCCGAATTCTGGTTATTTTACTTAAAAATTCTTTTGATCACATTTCCGATTTCCATAAAGTCGTCATGGTTTCCGACAGAGCGTATTTCGGCATCGTTCTGGGCATATTCCGAGTAAGGGAAAATGAGAAGATAATTGTTGTTTTTCAGACTTTTATTGAGGAGTTCCGGAATAAGTCTCATTCTTGGAATATAAGACTGCATTCCTCTTTTTGCCATAAAGAGAATCAGGGCTTCATCATCTTTTAGTCCGGCTGCGGTTTTTTCGCCGTCTTTCCAGGTATTCATAATGATAAATTCTGCTTCTATATTGGCTTTTTTAATGATTTTCTGAAGAATCCCGACAATATTTTCTGGGGCATAAAAAATTAATGTGGCGCCGGAATTCCGGGCAATATTCCAGACTCTGAGTAAAGAATGAAAAAAGCCGGCTTCCTGATGTGCATTTTCAGGAATCATCACCGCGTATTTTTTGATCGTGGAAAGTGGCTGTGCGGCGTGATAAACAAAGATATTGACATCATCGTTCTGAAGATATCCGTTGTAGAGATTGAAGCTGAATGAAGGTGAAAAACCTTTATCGATTTCCAGCCCTACCATAAGATCTGTAATCTTCTGTTCCTTAATAACGTTGTTCACTCCATTGATGACATCATTGTCATATCTTTTTAATGGCGTAAGTTTCAGATCCGCCGAGGCCGCCAGATCTGTTGCGAGATGGAGGAGCTTGTCTGCATTCTTTACGGAAGACTCATTTTTATCTTCATTAATGACATTTAAAGCAAAAAAATCTTCGGTGTTGGAATGTGCTTTTATAAGGATTCCGAGATTCACCATTCTTTCTACAGTTTCTTCATAATTGATGGCTAAAAGGATGTTTTCTTCTTCATGATTATTTCCGGAAACCGTATCTTCATTGTCAATATCTGCAATTTTTTGCGCACTCGACATGGATATAAAGGATGAGATGGTACACGAGATGAGAATTAATAAAATACTTCCGTTCAAGACATGTTCGTTGAGCAGTCTTACCGGTTCTCCGGTTTCACTTTCAGAAAGAATAATGTTGTATCCCACCATGACGGTTGCCAAAGTGGCGGCAGCAGAAGCAGAACTCAAACCGAAAATAAGTTTTCCTTCTTCTTTGGTAAATTTGAATGTTTTCTGAGTAATTACTGCCGAAATATATTTTCCTCCTATAGAAGCGACAAGCATGATTGCTGCAACTTTTATGGTTTCAAAACTTTTGAAAAATACAGTGAAATCAATAAGCATTCCTACACTGATGAGGAAAAACGGAATAAAGATAGCGTTTCCTACAAATTCTACCCTGTTCATTAATGATGATGCATGGGGAATAAGTCTGTTTAAAGCCAGACCTGCAAAGAATGCTCCGATAATCGCTTCGATGCCTGCCAGCTCTGCCAGTAAAGCAGCAAGATAGATCATGACCAGTACAAAAATGTACTGAGAAATTTTGTCGTTTACCTTCTTGAAAAACCATCTCCCAATGATCGGGAAAATCATCAGTACAATTAAACTGAAAAGCACAAAAGAAACCAGTAATTTTACCCAGAAAGACGTTCCTACATCGCCCTGTACCATTCCTACTACCACGGCAAGCACAAGCAATGTTGCAATGTCGGTAATCATGGTGCCGCCTACCGTAATGTTTACTGCACGGTTTTTTGCAATTCCCAGTTTACTGATTAAAGGATAGGTAATCAATGTCTGCGAAGAAAAAAGACTCGCAAACAAAACCGAAGTAAGCGAAGAAAAATCCAGCAAATAATAAGAGCCCAGAAAACCTAAGATAAAAGGAAAGATAAACGCATAAGCTCCGTATCCCAGACTTTTCCATTTGTTTTTCTTGAAGTCTCCCATATCGATCTCCAGACCTGCGAGAAACATGATGTAGAGAAGTCCTGTTGTTCCCGTCACCACAATACTGCTGTCTCTTGCGAGCACATTGAAACCATTGGGACCAATGATGGCGCCGGCAATGATAAGCCCCAGCAAATGCGGAACTTTTATTTTATTCAACAAAAGAGGAGCTGCCAGAATAATAATCAGCAACAGCAAAAATTTCAATACAGGATCTTCTATGGGAAGGCTGAGGTTGTGTATGCTTAATATCATTATGCTTTATTTTGCAGAACGCACCAGTTCTACAGAGAATCTGGCGGTACATTGGTTGTCTACAGTTACCATTCTGGTTCCCTTTATTTTATCGGCCGAGATCTCGTTGAGAAGCACAGTCATTTCCACATTTTTTTTGGCGGCAGAATCTGTTTTATAGTTCAGGTGGATTTCGCTGTTTTCAAACTTTCCGGTATAGAGTCTTACCAAATTATGGTTATTAATGATCTTAACTGAAGGCTGAATAGAATCACTGCCAAATTCCCAGCTGTCTATTCTTTGATCTCCCACTACATAATCTGAGCAGGTAGACTCTGTACAGATTACTTTTCCGCTCCATAATCCTGCAATTTCTTTGGGCCAGACAGAGATTTTCACCGTGTCTTTTTTAGCAAAAATACTGTCTCTCATTTTCAGCAGTGCCTGGTATTCAGATTCTTTTTGGGAAAATAGTTTTTCCTTTTCTAAAAGTTTTGTTTCTCTTTCTGCCAACTGGTCTTGTTTTTCTTTATGGTCACAGCAGACAACAATTAAAAACAGAAAAAGCAGAAATAAGGGATATTTTTTTAGCATAACATGAGGAATTATTCTAAAAATATAGGTAAAATAAGTGAAACTAAAAAACGGGAACTGCTCAAAAGAGTCTTCCTGAATAGACAATGAAATTATTCTTTACCGAAAAACTAAGACTCAATACGCTGTCTTCTAAATAAATCCCGATTGTAATTAATGATGAAAACACCAAGTATAATTAAAAATGCTGCGATGATAAACTTGGCAGAGATACTTTCATCTAAAATAAGCCAGCTCAGGAATATGGAAATGACCGTATTCACATAAGCAAGAATAGAAACCTGCACGGGAGAAATTTTGGTAAGAGCATAATGAAATGCAAAAAACGCAGCCACAGAGCCGAAAACAGCCAGATACAGCATCGCCGAAATACTCTTAACACTCCAGTTTTCGAAGTGGTAATTTTCCGAAAACAGAAATGCAAAACATAGCTGTACCATTCCTGCAAAAGCAAACTGATAAAAAAGATTCAGAGAAATATTTTTGCTTTGTATATTTAATTTTTTTGTAAAGATCGTTCCGGAAGCCCATCCTGCGATGGCTATGAAAAGATAAATGATCCCCATTCTGTAATCCGGGTTTGCCATATCTGCCAGGCCGTCCCAGAAGATAAAAAGAATTCCGCTGAAACACAATAACACTCCGAAAAATGCTTTGAACGTAAATTTCTGGATACCTATTGCAACGCTGCCGAGAAAAACAACAATCGGAGAACACGCACTGATTAATGAAGTAAGACTGCTCGTTACATGTTCTTCTGCTACAGTAGTCATTCCGTTGGCAACAATCAGCATAAGGGTGGAAAAAACAATCTGGTAACCAAAATTCTTCCAGCCGATCCATTTGAATTCTCTACGGTAAAGTAAGATCAGCAACATGATTATTGCTGCTAAAGACTGACGGATTCCTGCTACAAACCATGCAGGAATGGTTTCTACAGCAACACGGATTGCCAGAAAGGTAGTTCCCCAGACAATAGCAACGGTAAGAACGGCAAAGATAAGTTTGTAATTTTTCAAAGCAGGATGAGAATAGAGTGTAAAGATATTTATTTTAAAACTAAGTTATGCCGGTTTTATTTTTTTAGTAAGCATGAGAATTGTCAATATATTGTTATTCGGAGGATCACCAGATGTTTTTTTGCGCAGAAAGATGATTGCCTAATAGACAATATGGCTTTTTTACTTTTTTAAAATTCTTATCTTTGGGGCACCTAATACAATTGACAATGGTAGGAATTATCATGGGAAGTCAGAGTGACTTGCCAATCATGGAACTGGCTGCAGATTTTTTAAAAAGCTTAGACATTCCTTATGAACTGACTGTGGTTTCGGCACACAGAACTCCTGAAAGAATGTTTGACTATGCAAAAAATGCAAAGAAGAGAGGCTTGAAAGTAATCATCGCAGGCGCTGGTGGTGCTGCTCATCTTCCGGGGATGGTTGCAAGCTGTACGACTTTGCCCGTCATTGGTGTTCCTATTTTATCGAGTAATTCTATTGACGGCTGGGATTCTGTTCTGTCGATCCTACAAATGCCGGGTGGAATTCCTGTAGCAACTGTTGCACTCAACGGGGCTTTGAACGCCGGTATTCTGGCTGCAAAGATACTGGGAAGCGGTGACGAAAAAGTTGCTGAAAAGCTTCAGGTTTATCAGGATACGCTGAAAGATAAAGTCTTGGGAACGGTAGATGATATAAAAGCGAAACATCCCAATTTATACGATTTATAATTATCCATACGGATATCAAAAATGCCTCGTCCGTTTTCGAGGCATTTTTGTTTATTTGTGATGAACCTGACAGTAACTTAAAGACAGGTTTTTTATTTATTTTGAACTCTTTGCTCTGTACTATTGAGAAATTAATCTTCCATCATATTGTCGCGGGTATTCTTTTGTACAGCAATAGCACCGAACAGTGCAAGTAGAAAGGCAAATGCATAGAAACCTTTTTCACTTGGTAAAATGGTCGCATTAAATAAACCTACCGTAAGCAGTACAATTGATGATAAGGTGGCAAACCAGCAGATTCCGTAATAGATGTCGGTAACTTTGATGTTTTCCATTCTGTCCCGAACGGCTTTCTGCAAAGAAACGACAGCAAATAAACCATACAGAAGAATGGTAAAATAGTATCCTTTTTCGTTCAACTGCATTTCTGCTCTTACCAAACCTACAATGTAACCGATCATTCCTGCTCCTAAAGCAACCCATGAAGCCGCTACAAATGCATTTGATACTCCCTGTTTTTTCATTATTATGTCTTTTAATATTTTATTGATTCAAATATATTGTTTTTAATTGAAAACCTCTAATTTATCTTGCGTTTTGTCACGGATCTTTGAAGGGTTTCACCCAAACATTAATGATTGTACGGTTGCCCTAGCCACGATAGAAGCGGCATCCTTTTTTGCGGTTCCCGCAGCGAAGCGGAGGGAACCGCAAAAAAGATATAGCGGATAGCGTGATAAAGCTCCTGATAAAGATATTGATTATAAAAAAAACGCTCCGGAAAATTCCGAAGCGTTCTATTTTTGTTAATTACTAATTACTAATTACTAATTACTAATTACTAAAAACTAGTATCTGTAATATTCTGGCTTATAAGGTCCTTTTACGTCAACACCAATGTAATTTGCCTGTTCCGGAGTAAGAGTTTCCAATTCCACGCTTAATTTTTTAAGGTGTAATTCTGCAACTTTCTCATCCAGATGTTTTGGTAACATATACACTTCGTTTCCGTAAGCTTCAGAATTTGTCCAAAGTTCGATCTGAGCCAAAGTCTGGTTTGAAAACGAATTAGACATTACGAAACTTGGGTGACCGGTAGCACAACCAAGGTTTACCAATCTTCCTTCTGCAAGGATGATTACTTCTTTACCTTCTTCAAGGGTGTAAATATCCACCTGTGGTTTTACTTCAGATTTTGTATGACCATAGTTTTCGTTTAGCCAAGCCATGTCGATTTCGTTATCGAAGTGGCCGATGTTACAAACGATCGCTTTATCTTTTAATTTTAAGAAATGTTCTTTTCTTACAATGTTGAAGTTTCCTGTAGTAGTAATTACAATATCTGCGTTATCTACAACAGTATCTAGTTTTTTTACTTCAAAACCGTCCATTGCAGCCTGTAAAGCACAGATAGGGTCTATTTCTGTTACGGTAACGATAGAGCCGGCTCCTCTGAAAGATGCAGCAGTACCTTTACCAACGTCTCCATATCCGCAGACTACCACTCTTTTACCAGCCAACATAATATCTGTAGCTCTTCTTACTGCATCTACTGCAGATTCTTTACATCCGTATTTATTGTCAAACTTAGATTTGGTAACAGAATCATTCACGTTGATTGCAGGCATTACCAAAGTTCCGTTTTTCATTCTTTCGTACAATCTGTGAACTCCGGTAGTGGTTTCTTCAGAAAGTCCTTTGATGTCTTTAGTGAATTCCGGGTATCTGTCGAAAACCATGTTGGTAAGATCTCCACCATCGTCAAGAATCATATTCAAAGGTTTTCTGTCTTCCCCGAAGAATAAAGTCTGCTCAATACACCAGTCGAATTCCTCTTCATTAAGACCTTTCCATGCATAAACCGGAATTCCTGCAGCAGCAATTGCAGCAGCAGCATGATCTTGTGTAGAGAAAATGTTACAAGAGCTCCAGGTAACTTCCGCTCCTAAAGCAACCAGAGTTTCTATTAAAACCGCTGTCTGAATCGTCATGTGAAGACATCCTGCGATTCTTGCACCTTTCAATGGCTGAGAAGGACCGTATTCTTCACGGATCGCCATCAACCCGGGCATTTCTGCTTCCGCAAGTGTAATTTCTTTTCTTCCCCATTCTGCAAGGGAAATATCCTTAACTTTATAAGGAATGTATTGTGTTGTAGTACTCATATCTATGAATAAGTTTTAAATTCAAATAATTAAAGCACAAAATTACAACATATAATTAAGATAAAAAAAACAATGTCGCTGATAACCATCATGACATATATTATCCCCTGACTAATAAATGTATTGATTACTAGACTTTTTGCATTTAAATTTTATCCCGGACCCAGCAGATTATCAATTCCTGAGACGACCGTATCAGGCTGATCTTCCTGAAGCATTCATTTCTTTTTGCTATTTTTACCGAATAAATTTCACAATGCCTCTTTACCGCGATTTTTCTGATGACAATGCCACAATTCTTGTATGGAAATATGATGAAACGGAAGATCTGAATGCCGATGAACTTCTGGAAAAGGAAAATGCCGACAAGGTGAAAGACTACCATCCCAAGAAATTGCTGGAGGTTTTGATGGTGCGTAAGCTTTTAAAAAGTGTAAAGCCCGATTCTAAAATTTTGTACAGAGAAAGAGAGCCTTTTCTTTCTCCGAAAGATGCCGATATTTCCATTACACATTCTTTTCCGTACGCCGCGATTGCCATTTCCAAAAATAAAATAGGGATAGATATTGAAAAATTTAATCCTAAAATTCTAAGGGTTATCGATAAGTTTACGTACGAAAATGAACGCGGATTTATTCCATCTGATAATGAAGTTACGTTCTACACCATCATCTGGAGTGTGAAAGAAAGTATGTACAAAATTCACCATTCAAAATACTGGTCGCTCAAAAAAAACTATGAAGTAAAACCTTTTGAGCTGAAATATCTTTTTGACATCCGCTGCAGAGTACACGACGAGAAGATGTCAGATGAATTTAAGGCGAGGGTAAAATTTTTCGACGATTACTGTTTCACGATTGTGGAAGAGTAGTGGTTTCTGCCTTATATGTCTGTATTACTTTTCGCTGTTCCTTGGCTACATCATAGATCAGCTCCAAAACATCATGAATATTCTTGAGCTCCGTTAAATGTGAGATTTTATTCGGATCTCTGCGGTCGAAGATCTCGTTTTCCAAAAGCTCAGACTTTCTCTGAAGAAGTAAATTCTCTATTGAAGAGTCTTCGGGTTCCAGCTGGCTTTCCATTTTTAATGTTTCGGTGATCTTCTCTCCGTTCAGCAATACACAGACCTGATTCATCTCTGCTTCTATTTTTTTGGTCCAGCTTTCAGCATCTATTTCGGGATACTTCTTTTCTTTTTTAGCATATTGCGAAAGAGAAGCGGTATACGCGGTAATCAGGTGAGAAGTTGCCACAAACTGATGGACTACTTCCAGCTTTTTCTGCTGATTTTTGGGATCAGAAATCATTCTTTGAAAATTATCCGAAAGATTTGCAAGAGAAATAATTGCATTTTTTCTTTTTACCTTATACTCTTCAAGATTAAAATCTTCGTTCAGGAACTTCGCCATTACACTGTGAAAATAGGTAAGATTAGACTTTGCAGAGTTTTTCATTAATTCTAAATTCTGCGTATGTTCCCAAACCGGTAGCACCATATAAGAAACCAGAAAAGCAATAACACCTGCAATGATGGTGTCTACAATTCTGTCTTTGAAAATAACATTAACATTTCCTGGATTCAAAAAATTGAAACTCATAAAAACATACATGGTCATGAAGAGAACTGCCCAAAAGTACCTTCCTTTCAGAAAGCTGAAGCATAAAATCATACTCAGTAAAAGGATGGTAAAAAGAATGGCATTAATATGCACAAAATATAAAATCACATACGCAATAACTGCACCGGCCACAGTACCGTAAAAACGCAGGAGATTTCTCTGTTTGGTAATGGAATAGGCGGGTTTTAAAATAGCAACAATGGTAATTAAAATCCAATACGTATGACCAATCACCAAAAATGGTAAAAGTGAAACCAGATATCCCAAAAATAAAGCGACCGTAATTCTTATTGCATGTCTGAAATGAGATGACGTGAGAGAAATATTGCTTCTTAAAACTTTAAAATTCAGTTTCTCTTCTTTAGGCAGAAATTTTTTGAGATCAAGACCTGTGGAAAGACTTTTTGCAAGTTTTACATTCTGAGCAAATACTTTATAAATTTCGTTGATCTCTTTGGTAATCTCATTGATCCTCATCATGATCTGTTTCAGGATCATAAAGTTTTCAAGATTGTCAGGATTCATTTGTCTGTTTCTAAGCTCAAAATAATGAACGTTCAGATCCTGAGAAAGTGTTTCAAGGTTGTACAAAGGTTTTGCGCGGGTACTGCTTTGCAGAGAAATTCCGATATTGGCAATTTCGTCTGAAAGTATATTTAAATAATCATGAATGTTAACCAGGATTGCAGAATCTTCAAAACTTTGCTGCAGTTTCTTGTAATCGTTTTCTGAGGTCATCAGTTTTTCATGCAAATCCATAGAATTCAGGAACGTAAGCATCAAAAGTCTGCTTATGGTTGTAGATTCATTCACAATTGTACGGGTTTTGAAAACCGTTTCGCGCGTTTCTTCCTGAAGGTTTTTTATGGCAATCTGTTTTGCAATGACCTGCGTTTGTAATTTATCAAAATCCGGATTTTTTTGATAGAAGTTGGCTTTTATTTTTAGAAATTCTGCTAGCTGAAGATAGTTTTCACCAATCATCTGGCTGGCAAGTTTGTAAGGCTGAATCGTAGTGACAATTAAGAAAATCAATAAAAACCAGATACAACCCGATGCAAAAATAACGAGGCTCTTTAAGATATTGGCTCCCGTTAAATGTCCATCGATAAAGATCGCCAAAACAACCAATGCCAAAGATCCCACAGCGGCGAGTCTCTGACCATAGACTCCAATCAATGAAAAAAACATTCCGAAAACAAATATTTCTAAGATGACCAGTGGAATAATTCCTTTTACCAGACTGGCAATAGAAGAGACAAGAACAAAACAGAAAATAGCAAATGTTAAAGAGTTTCTTCTTCGTATAAAAGGTCCCGGCTGATCTGTAAGAGCTACAAAGCTTGTTCCTAAAGGAAAAAGGAAATATTCTTTCAGCAATCCGAAGTAGGAGAGAACCAGACACGGAATAACCGTTGCCAGAGTAATTCTTATAGAGGAATATACATATTGGCTTGTGACGATCTTTTTGAGCTCCGAAGAATAATTCATACTACAAAAATAAGAGTAATAAGTGAATTGGCACTTTTACTCTGCAGTGGAATTGTGAATTTTTATTTAAAATTTTATTAAAATAACCTGAGTTCGGGATAAGTTTTCTTCAACGCAATGTTAGACAAAGAGATTCAATGATCAAGAATTCAGCTTTTAAGATGTACAAAGGCGTAAAACTTATCAAAGTAATACCATTTTGTCTTTTTTCAATAAACGAAGTGCCTTTGTTTAGCTTAAAAACTTTCAAAAAGTAAAAAAATCTTTTGTTTTTCTTTGCGATAAATTATTACTATGCTATAGATCAATTATTTAAATTTATTTCTTATCCCGAACTGAGGTTAAAATAGATATACTAAAAATAAATTGATGTCGTAATCTGACTTATTTCCATAGAAAAAGTCTCATGATGACATGAGACTTTTTAGCTTTTATTGATAGTGAATCTTGCAAAGCAAGTGAATTGTTGTTTTTTTACTTTTAAAATAAAATAACTAATTATTCACTATTAATTTCTATTCTTAGTTATCTACATTAGAAGTTTCGTCACCAATATTCCATGTAAGACCGAAACGTAGTGTATTATCCAAAGCAGTATTAATTTTAGACATATTGATAAGGTAAGAAATATCTAATCCGAATGAACGGTATTTCAAACCAATCCCCGCAGTTGCAAACTGTCTCGCTCCCTGCACATCGCTTTCGTGGAAATAACCTCCTCTTACCGCAAAAGCATTGTCATAAGAATATTCTAAAGCACCACTGTACATGATAGATTCAGGATTTTTGAAAGATTTTCCGATTCCTGACATTACTCCTACATTGGGTACTGCGTAAATTGGCTGTCTTGTATTAGGATCGTTTCCTACGAATTCTGATCCAGGTACCAAGATTTTTGAACCTTCCACGCTTAATCCAACTCTGTTTACATCATCCAGATACATATCATAACCTACCCCTAATCTTGCCATTGTAGGAAGATAAGATCTAGATTCTTCGTTTCCTGTATAATCTAGTTTCGGACCTAAGTTTGTAAGTGCGAAACCTGCATTTACTTTTCCGTCGTACCCTCCGAAGCTGGAGAACTTAGGTGAAGTATAATATCCTGATACATCAACCGCAAAAGTGTTTGCAGGCTTTAGAGTAGTGTCGGTGTTGAATCCTCCGGCCAAATCTGAACGAATAAATCTACCTGTAACAGCCATTGAGTAAGAATCAGAAAGTTTCAGACCGTAAGCGATATCAACTGAAAATTCGTTTGGCTTAGAAGTACCGTTAGAAGTTACTTCGTTTCCTACAAGTGATGTAAGATCTACCTCACCCATATTAAAGTAATAAATACTTGCCGAAATTGTAGATCTTTCTTCCTGACCTAAAAATTTATGGAAAGCTCCATACAGTAAAAATACATCATTCGTAAGTTTTCCCATGTACGGAGTGTAGTTGATACCCACAGAAGAACTCGTTCTGCTAAAAGGATATTTGGCTGCATTCCAAAATTGAGAAAAAGCATCCGGGGAAGTAACAACCCCCTGATCTCCCATACCACCCGATCTTGCATCTGGCGCAATTCTCAGGAATGGAGCTCCGGTTAATACAGGTCTTACCTGACTCAAATCCTGTGCATAGCCTAAAAACCCAGCACTCAAACCAATCCCCAAAAGCAGTTTAGTAGTTAAATTCATATGTTGTCTTTTATATATTATCAGTTTTTTATTGATATTCTTAATTAGTTATTTATTTTACTTCAAAAGTACCATTTTTTCTACAGCTGTAGCACTTCCTTTGCATTTTTCTTGATTTTGACTTTTTGCAAATATCTTAAAAATATATGTACCTTTTGCAACAGTATCACCAAAATCGTCTTTTCCGTCCCATTCTATTGCCTGGCGGGGTGTTCTGAAGCCCTGTAGGAAAGGTTCTGCCACTACCGGCTGACTCAATGTTCTTACTAATTTTCCTGTAATGGTATAAATCTGAACATTTACATCTAAAATATCATCGCAATTGTGTTCAAAATGAATGTAAGTCTTATTCGTAAAAGGATTTGGCCAGTTAAGCGGTCTGTTTATAATCAAATGCTGATCTGCTTCGTCTTTAACTTCAAAGTTTAACGTCTCAGTCGTAGAATTATTGTTTATATCCCAAACTTTAAATGTTAACTGATGCTGCCCTATTGCAAGATTTCTGAAAGGATAGTTTACGTTTCCTTTCTGGTAATCTGCCAAACCTGGATTAAGACATCCATTTCCTTCACCCGAAGCAAAAAAATCATTTAAAACTACAGTATTAATAATTTGTCCGTCCAAATATACAGTAATATCGTGACCAATACCAGATCCTGTAGAATTTATTCCGGTATCATCTGTAACACAGGCAAGAAGCATAGGATTCTGGTCTGTGATTCCTCCATTCGCAAAATTGGTATTGTTCATATACAATTTTACTTTTGGCGGCTCATTATCATTAATTCCGTTAGGATTAATATCACCCACCTGAACTGCCTGATTGTTGAATACATCTGTTGCTTTATTATCTGCATATCCTAATAATCTTCCTTCGCCTACAGCGTAATTAATATCTTTCGGAACATAAAACTCTACAGTGAAAACTCCATTTACGGCAGTTCCTGAAGCTTTTACAATAGCGCTTCCTTCTTCTGTGTAGTTTAAAACAGGCGTTAAATTTCCATCATTATTAAGCGTAGTTTTATTGAGTTTCTTATCAAAAATGTTGATCACAACTCTTCCGTTGAATGTGGTGTTGGGAGTACCGTTTGTATTATTAATGTGACCTTTAATTTTTACAAAATCCAATCCTCTGATCAATCCCGGAACTGGTGTTTCAATTGCATCAATCATTAATAGTCTTTTGGGTCTGCTCATTTTCATAGCAGGATCTCCCAGGAAATTTACTCTCAGGTGATTAGAATCTGCACCCCGTGCTTTTTTTGCATTGAGATGCGAATCTCCTAATGATATAAAATCATCATTTACCATTCTGAATATTTCCTTAGAATATTCATCCGTAAAAACAATGCCATACCCTACACCTACCGCACGGCTTGATGTAATCATGGCAGCCGCACCTCCTTGTTTAAGTTTTATCAGCTGTTCTCCTGCAGATGAAGTTCCGGGTTCATCCCAAAGTGTAAATTCACAGGTAATGGTTGATACAAAAGGAAATCTGCTGTATACAGGAGAAAAATTATTGGCATTCTGCACTTCATTTACTGTGAAAACCCGTTCCTGTGCCCAGCTGTTGATTCCTCCGTGTCCGAAATAGAAAAGATACAGACTGTTGCCCATATCGTTGGATATAGCTTGGTTTACCTGTGGATATCTCTGTCCACCTGCAGTACTTTGAGCCTGAAAAGCATCAAGATAAAGCTTTCGGATATTGTATTCTTTAAGGACAGGGCTTGAAGGAATTTCAAATATACTTTTTAAAGTATTATTCATTACAGTGTGGAAAGGAGTTCCGCCATCATTGTCATCATCTACAACAAAATCAAGTTTCATTCTCCACTCGCCGAAAGGAGTCGATTGTCCGGAAAGGGAATTGTAGTAAGCCAATGTTTTATCCATCATATTGGCTGCTTCCGTAGGATTGGCAGCAGGAATTCTTCCAACAGGAATATCAGGTAAATTATTAGTAATGAAAAACGTCGTCTGAGGTTTCGTCATGACGATATAATCATCCGTAACAAAAGAACCTACGAAATCGGATGAATTTTCACTCTGGTAACTGGAGACTATATTAGAATTGTTGGCAATTCTGTTTTTATAATCATAAGATGCATCTCCCAGTATGAAAACATACTTTAAACTTCCAAGCGGGGTATTGAGTTTTGTTACAAAATCTCTGATGGCAGTAAGATCTCTGCTTCCGCTTCCAAATTCGTTATAGATTTTTGCAGGGTCTACAATCTGTACATTATAGTTGTTTTTTGTCTGGTGGTAGTTTGCCAATCTTTGAGCCTGAGACATCATTTCCGGTGGTGCAATGATTAAATAATCTACATTTTGCAGTGCAGAAAGATTTTGGTTATTTATCCTTTCAACAAACTGTGGAGTATAGGCAGCATCTGCACGGAACGCCACGAACTCGTTGTTGAAATTCTGATCGGATGTGGTATAGGCAAAATTAAAAACACCGGTTCCTGCAGCTTTATTTACTCTTCTGTTGGCATTGGTGATATCCGTCACATCCCATATCTGCTCAGCAGCCGAAGCATTAGCCATACTGAAGCCATAGGTAGTATTGCTTCCGCTTACCAATGAATAATCTCTGAAGCTCAGCTGACTTCCGTTAAAACTTAAATTGTCCTTATACTGTACTTCAAAATAATCGGGATAAAATGCCCCGTTAGGATTTACCGAGATATTGGGCTGAAGATCAAAAGTAATCTGAGTTCCGCTTAATCCGGTAATTGTACCGGAATATTGTGTTGTATAAAATTCGTTGGTAGAACTTTGATTAGCCGCAGGAATACTCTGGGTACTCTGATTCTGATTATTGATTTTATAGGTAATACTATTTTGCTGAGATTTGAACCCGATTACCTGAGCTGTATACCGTATAAAATCGCCCCCCTGAATTGGAGAGGCTGTTGTAAAAGTAATCGTCTTAGCTGTAGTGAACGGTGCGTCTTCTACCCATAATCTGCCCACTTTCATCAGATTTTTCTGATCATTGTTAATCACCTGATAATTGTCGTATCTTGTAATTAAAGGAGTTGAAGGCAGGTTTTTATCCACAGAAAGTACCCTTTTTCCGGCACCTTTATCAAAATTTATATAATAGTAAGAAAAATCTTCGTAAATGTTCTTTACATTTTCACTTCTCTCGAATCTTGTTTCTCTTCGTTTGAAACCATTTCCGTTTCCATTATTATAAAGGTTATAGCCGTTCGGACCCTGTGCATAAAATAATGCATAATCTGCATCGTTCCAAACACCGTCATCTTCACCTACTACCTGAATGGCGTTTTCCTGTAAAGCACTGTATTTTACGTCAAGGTTATGCTCGGGAAGCATGATCCCGCCGTTTCCATATATTCTGAAGTTTTTAGGATTGACGCTGGAAGGATTGATCCCGTTATCTCTTAAAAATTGTGCAGTAATTTTAAAAATTCCCGATTTGTCTACTTTTATTTTATAGAAACCTCCTGTCGCTAAAGGATTTACTGTTGTACCAACCTTTAGTGCATTAAAGTTAGCAGAGGTATTAGATGGAGAAAGTTCAAAAGACGACAGTCTGAGAACTCTTCCTTTTATATTTTTAAATAATCCTACACTGGTGTTGGCAATTCTTTCACCTTCGAGATAATAATAATTAACATCTGTAATATCATAATCAGGAAGAAGATTCTTATCAAGATCAAATAAATCTTTATTTGAAACAGATTCCCAGACCAGATTTGAGATTTGAATCTGCCCTTCTCCTATTTTCTCCTTTCTCAGGATAAATAGGTTATTTTGACCATAAGAAAAACCCTCATTTTTAAAGTTAGGAAGATTCCTTTTTGTGTCGCCAAAGTCTTCAATTTTTGCTCCGTCCCATTCTATGGTGATTCTCTGAGCCCAAACCGTTGATACAAAAGCAAATAGAAATAAAAGAGTTGTTTTTAGTCTCATGTTTATATTTGAAATTTCTAAATTACAAAATAAATGAAAATTTTATAATAACTGGCGATACAATAAAATTTATTTGCAAACGTTTTTCAAAAAAATCAAATCTTTATTTGATTTATTGAATAATTTATTTTTTCTTTGTACTTTGAATAATATTTATATCGACTATGAAAAAACTAAAGTTGTTTTCATTAATAGCATTAAGTTCTACACTTGCATTAACCAGCTGTGGAGGGTCTAGTACCAGCAAAGGAGGCGGTACTAAAAAATTTGTCAGCAAGACAGGTTGGAAACCAAACGAAAAACAAGGTTGGTTTTTTGCAGGAAAGCAACAAAAGCAGAAAGGTTGGCCAGGAATGGTATATGTGGAAGGTGGAACTTTTACCATGGGATTAGTGAAAGATGATGTTATGCACGACTGGAATAACTCGCCTCGCAGAATGCAGGTAAGTTCATTCTTTATCGGTGAAACTGAAATTACTAACTACGAATACCGCGAATACCTTACATGGTTGAAGTATGTATTTCCTCCAAGTGATCCAAGTTTCAAAGAAATCTATAATGGTGCGTTACCAGACACATTGTTGTGGGATAATAAATTATCTAGAAACGATCTTAATGAAACCTATTTCAGAGATCAGAACTATGACTATTATCCGGTAGTAGGAGTTTCCTGGACACAAGCCAACAGATACTGCGAATGGTTGACAGACAGAGCAAACGAAAAAGCTTTGATGCAGGCCGGTATTATTGCAAAAGATTTGTATATCAACGAATCTAATAACCAAGGTGGTACTGCTTTCAATATGGATAAATTCAAATCGAATGATCCTGAAATGCAAGGATACATCAACGAACAAAGATTAGCACAGAAATCTGGTATGAAAACGACCAACCAGAGATTGCTTGCTGCTAACCGATCTCCTAGCTCAGCAATGGTTACGAAATTCAGACTTCCTACAGAAGTTGAATGGGAATATGCTGCTCTTGGAATGGAGAAAAACAGAGAATATAATAATTACACAGAGAAAAAACCTCAGATCGATAAACTTAGAGGAACTAAGGGTAAAGACAGAGGGATGATCTTAGCTAACTTCAAGCAGGGTAGAGGAGATTATTCCGGTCCTGCAGGTTGGAAAAACGACGGTGCTGCTCAGACTTCAGATGTAAGACAGTTCCCTTCCAATGATATTGGTGTTTACGGTATGTTCGGAAACGTTGCAGAATGGACGGCAGATGTTTACAGACCGATTATAGACGAAGATTTCACAGACTTCAATTATTACAGAGGAAATATGCCTCAGGCTATCGTAAGAAACGGTGACGGTACTTACAAAATGGTAGACGAAAGCAGTATTAAATATGATACTCTGGCAGACGGAAGATTGGTTTACAAAAACCTTCCGGGTCAGTTTGAAAGACAAACAATTGCTGATTACAGAAACTACAGAGATGGCGACAGAATGTCTTCATTAGACTATAGAAACGCAAGCGATTCTTCTGCTTCTTACAATATGTACAATGCTCCTACAACAAGGTTTGTAGTAGATGGAAACGGAAAAGTAATCTTACAGAAAGATACTAAAGAAAGAACGTCTGCAATCAGTAATGATATCAGAGTAATCAAAGGTGGTTCTTGGCAGGATTCAGCGTATTGGCTAGATCCGGGACAAAGAAGATACAAAAAAGAAGATTCTGGTTACGGATGGATTGGTTTCCGTGTAGCTCAGGATGCAAGAGTTAGCGATAAAGCTAGAACTAGAAGATAATATTTCAAAATACTTATAAAAAACCTCCCGATTTTTCGGGAGGTTTTTTTATTTTTGATGCATGAATGCAGAACAGTTTTATCCATTGTTTTTAAAAGCCGAAAAAGTAACCATTGATAGTAGGAATGTAGGCACGAATGATATATTCTTTGCTTTTTCGGGAGATAATTTCAATGCTGCAACTTTAGCAGAAAAAGCAGTGAAAGATGGTGCGTTGGCAGTAATCGTAGAAGACAGAAATTTTGAAAATTTAGATCATAATATTTTTTATGTTTCTTCAACATTAGAGTTTCTGCAGAATCTTGCCATACATCACAGAAGTCATCTGCAGATCCCGTTTATCGGGCTTACCGGCAGCAATGGTAAAACAACGACCAAAGAACTTATTCATGCGGTTCTTTCGCAGAAATTCACTGTGCAGTACACTTATGGTAATTTAAACAATCATATTGGTGTGCCGCTTACTGTTTTATCGGTAAAAGCAGAACATGATATGGCTGTTATAGAAATGGGAGCCAATCATCAGAAGGAGATAGCGTTTCTGTGCTCATTAGCAAAACCTGATTTCGGATATATTACCAATTTCGGGAAGGCACATTTGGAAGGTTTCGGAGGTATCGAAGGAGTTATTAAAGGAAAATCTGAACTGTACGATTATCTTAAAAATAATCAACAGATGATTTTGGTTAATGAAAACGACCAGATTCAGGTGGAGAAAACAGAGGACTATCCTTCGAAGATAACTTTCGGAAAACAGACCTCAGATTATTTTTTTCAGATTTTCTCTGATGAACATTTTGTGGGCTTAGAATATTTGGAAACAAAAGCTTTGTCTCAGCTTACCGGTGATTACAATTTTACCAATCTTTGTGCAGCTGCAAGTTTCGGACTTCATTTTGGAGTTGACATGGCTCAGATTAAGGATGCCATACAAAATTATATGCCGACCAATATGCGGTCTCAGATTGTTAAAAAAGAGGGGAAAACTTTGGTTTTAGACACTTATAATGCCAATCCTAGTTCAATGGCGGCATCTCTATACAATTTCATCACTTTTGAAGGGTCAAAAACCATTATTATCGGTGATATGCTAGAGCTGGGAGAAGAAAGTACAGCTGAGCACCAAAGCATTCTGAAAATAGCCCATGACTTAGGTTTCAACGAAATCATAACCGTAGGAAAACATTTTAAAGCAGTGCAGGATTCTTCGAAGTCTTTTGAAAATACAGCAGAATTGATACAATACCTCAGTTCAAACAAAATTCAGTCGGAAAATGTTTTGTTAAAGGCTTCGAGAGGAATTTCGCTGGAAAAAGCGATTGATTTTATTTAGATTTTGTTCCCCAGAATTCGTTTATTATTAATTTGATATTCTTAAAAGTACCCGGAAAAACTTCACTTTCAATTTGTGCGGTATTTTTCCATGCGACTTCCGTGATTCCTTCTTCAATCTGAGGTTTCGAAGTGTCTTCACCGGAAAAGTTCATTTCAAACCAATGGGTAAATTTCAGCACTCTGTCACCATTTCTTTCACTATAGATATGGTATGTGGTGTTGATGAAATCCAAGAGTTCTACATTTTGCAGATTGGTCTCTTCCTCAATTTCTCTTATTGCAGATTCTTCACGGGATTCACCGATTTCCATTTTACCTTTTGGAAGATCCCATTTCCCTAGTCTTTTAATGAAAAGAATATCACCGTTCGGCCTGTTAACAATGCCGCCGGCAGCTTCTATAATTCTGAAAAGTTTTTTAAATTCTTCCCAAATTTCCCCAATCTGCTCTCCGTAAACATTCAGTTCTTTCAACGAAGTATTCTGAAGAAGATCCAGCGCAATCTCTAAAGTTGTGAAACTTTCATATTTCAGCGATTTTTCTAAGTCTTTAGGTTCCTTAGAGAGTAATAATTTTTTTTCGTTCACAAAAACTTTATACATTTGTAAGAATTTAAATACAAAAATAAAAAAATGAATTTAGAAGGACGAAAAATTGTTGTCAATAAATCATCTAAAGAGTTATCTGAGTTGTTAAAAACACCGGAAAATTATAAAGATTTTATGCCAGACGGTCTTCAGAAGTTTGAAAGCCGAGAAGATGGGTTCAAATTCGGACTTCAGGGTATGCCAGAAATCGCCTTAAAGATTGATGAAGTAACCGAAGAAAAGGCAGTTTTAAAATCTGCGAGTTCAAGTTTAGACTTTACGCTTACAGCAACCTTAAAACCTCTTAATGAAAATCAGACTGAAGTTCAGATGCTTTTTGAAGGAAAATTTAATCCATTCATCAAAATGATGGTTGAGAAACCGCTTCAGAATTTCATTAACACTTTGACGGATAAGATTGAAGCTTATAAATAAGACCAGAACCTTCGGAAATGAAGGTTTTTTTTATGCGAATGTTCCTGAGCTGTGATCTTGGGAACTGCCCGTAGCAGAAGACAGAACGTTGATCTCACCCTTCATTTTCAGGACGCCCATAAAAGCGAAAATAAGAGCTTCTTTGAAATCGATAATTTCCTTTGCGGGAATCACAATTTGTGAATCTGTTTTTTCTTTAATTTTTTCAATCAAATAAGAATTGTAAGTTCCGCCACCGGTAAACAGAACTTTTTTTAATTGATAATGATTGAAAACTTTTGAAATCTGTTCAGATGCGTGTTCCGTAAAAGTTGCTAAAACATCTTTTGAATCTAAATCTTTAAAGAGTGGAAATATGTTTTCATTGCACCACTCAATCCCCAAAGATTTCGGATGAGATTGACTGTAAAATTCGATTGAATTAAGTTGAATGAGCAATTCCTCATTTATTTGTCCTTCTCTCGCCAAATCGCCGTTTGCGTCGAAATTTTTATTGAAGTTTTGAGCAATTTTATTCAGAACAATATTCACAGGACATAGATCGAAAGCAATTCTTTTTCCGTTGTGCTTTAATGAAATATTAGAAAATCCTCCCAGATTAAGACACGCATCATATTCTGAAAACAGAAATTCGTCCCCGATAGGAACCAACGGAGCTCCGTTTCCGCCCATAAGAACGTCCTGTGAACGAAAATCGTATACAACAGGAATTCCGGTTTCAAGCTTAATGGCTCTTCCGTCACCAATTTGCAAGGTAAATTTTTTTTGAGGCTGATGAAAGACGGTGTGTCCGTGTGAAGAAATGACATCAATATTTTCAAAATCATGTCTTCCAATGAAATTTTTAACTTCTTTCCCTAGATAAAAACCATATTCGGCATGAAGTTCCAGAATGTTCGCTGCAGAAAGAGAAATAGAATTTCTGAGCCGGTTTTCCAAATTTTCTGAATACGATATGGTTTCAGCTTTTAAGATTTCAAATTTCCAGACAGCATGCTGCTTCTCGAACTTTGCCAGACAAATATCCAAACCGTCTAAGCTTGTTCCCGACATCAGTCCGATTGCTTTGAAAGTCATCATTTTTAAAGTCTATTTTTTAGATTCAGCAATTTTAGTTTTGCTGATGTCAAGATCTCCGGAGTTGTTGTAAAAAGTATACTCAGAAAAGTCGTCTTTTGCTGTCATTCCGTTAGCATGAACCAGCGTAGAACCATCTTCCATCGTAGCATAAACAGTATCTCTTGTATAGATTCTTTTTTTTCTCTGATCCCAAAAAACACTCTGTGTTGCAAATCGCTGTCCGTCGCTTGTTAAAATTTTCACATTTCCTCTTGCTTCAAAAAACTGTTTGTAATCGTATATTTTTGCAAATTTTGCAGTAATATTTCCGGGCTTTTTAGGATTTTTCTTATCAAAAAATTCAATTTTCATCCCTTTTCTGGCAACCGTGTACGGGCTGTCTATCAATTCATATTTTTCGATAATAGGAGCGGTAGCTCTTAGAGTAACAAACCCAGAATCTCTCTGAATAATTTTTGCATTGTTAATAATCTGTGAAGGAAAGTTTTTGCTTTGATTTCCGTTTTGCTTAGTCAAATCTTCCTCACAGGATGTGAACACAAAAAATATAGCACAACTAAAAAGGTATGCTATATTTTTATATGATATTTTTGAAATCAAATTCATGATTAGTTGTAAAGTGATTTTCTAAACCACTTATCTGCAAAATTGAATCCTACTTTTATATTAACGAAGTTCTGATTAATCAGATTATTCTTTAAAGTTCCTCTTTTTCCTAATTCTACACCTATTTCAAGACCGCTCATTCTTGTAATACTGCTGGTTTTGAATGGAAGCATTAAACCTGCCGAAACTCCAAATTTGTTGATGTCTGTTCCTGCAATTTTCAAACTTCCTTTTTCATAGAATGCACCATAACGGTAAACTACTCTTGAAAAATAGCTTCTGAAGTTATTGTAGTTTGGTAAATACCAACCACCTGCAGAAAGTCTGTAAGAATCATTAAAATCAAAAGTATTCCCAAAATAGCTTATGGTTTCTCCTTTTTTATAATCCAGCTGTGCAGATAAGAACCATTGGTTTTCGCTTCCGTAACCCACCCCTAAAGATGCCTGTAAAGGAAGTAAATTCTTAGAACTTGTGCTTTTTGTTTCAATGGTAGTTTGCCCTGCTTTTACTTCGCCATCGGTATAGTAATAGGTACTGTTCAGATATTCTGTATTCATATTACTGGTATTCCCGAATGTCGCTGTAGCACCTAATGTAAACTTACGGTCTGTACTTGTATTCAGATTCTGATAGCTGGTTCCTAAAGTGAAGTTGAAATTCTTAATGCTGTTTTTAGTCTCGTATCCGTTGATAAGTTCAGAGTTGGAAGTTGTAAATTCGTTGGTGTCATACAGATTACCGAAGTAGTAATTGGCACGTGCACCCACTGCAAACTGAGCATTGACTTTATAAGATAAGGCAATTTGTGCCGTATTCAAAGTTCCGCTTCCCGCAAAACGATTGGCATAACTACTTCCGTCGACGGTTTTAGAGTTAATGATCTCATAGCTTTTTGAGCTGTAAGGCTGATACAAAAGTCCCATTTTTATTTTTGAGGAGATGGGAAAAGCCAATGAGATATTGGATAAATACGTAGAATGTTTTGTAGACTTTGTATTGTTATAATCAGTTTTAAAGTAATTATTCTCATTCGTAGCTTCAAGCTTGATACTTGTCAATTCGAAATTGCTGTTATTCGCAGGGTTACCGAAATTAAAGTTACTTGTAAAGTCACTGATATAAGCAGTTGAGATACCTCCCATAGAGGAAGTTTCAATCGTATTATCATATTTTACATCACCAATTCCATAAGTCGCATAGGGTGAGTTGCTCAAACTTTGCGCATTAAGGAAGTACCCAACAGAAATAAATGATACTACAAAAATTTTTTTCATTCTAGATTTTTAAAATAATGCGCAAATATCTTAAATATTAATGAATTGTAAAAATTTACCGAGGTTAAAGTTTGTTAAGGGGTTTTTTTATAACGAATTAGTGTTTAATTTGTAATGAATTTGAAATGACAGCAAAGGAAAAATGTGAATGCGCCAGTTCCTAATTTCCGTAAAATCTTTTTATCTTTGAGACATGAATTGGGAAAACATCGCAGGACAGGAAAATCTTAAAAAACTTCTTCGGGACAGCATCGTTGAAAACAGAGTAAGCCACGCCCAGCTTTTTATAGGAAAAGAAGGATACGGAACGATGCCGCTGGTTTTAGCTTATGCAAGAGAAATTCTGAAACGTGAAAACGAACACGCAGCTTCCAGAGTAGAGCATCTCAATCACTTGGATCTGCATTTCAGTTTTCCTGTATTTACGGATAACAAAAATTCTTTAAGCAAGAATAAATTTGATCAGTTCAGAGAAATGATGCTGGAATCTCCTTATGCGAGTTATGATGACTGGACGGCATTTTTGGATTCGGAAAACAAGCAGCTTTTTATTTCGGCTGATGAAATTGATGATCAGAACCAAAAATTTGCTTTGAAGAGTTTTGAAGGCGGAACCAAAATTCTCATTGTCTGGAGAGCAGATAAAATGAATGTTGCTGCGTCCAATAAATTTCTTAAGTTTCTGGAAGAGCCGCCTGCAAAGACCATCATTCTTTTAACGGCAGAAAATGCAGATGATATTCTTCCTACCATCCTCTCCAGAACGCAGATCATAGAAGTACCCAGAATTGCAGATGAAGATCTCATAGTGCATCTGAAAAACCAGTTTTCAGCTTCAGAAGATCAGGCAAAAATGGTCGCATATGAGGCGCAGGGAAACCTGAACGAAGCCATAAAACTTCTGAATGCCGAGATTAAAAATCCTGAGTTTGAAAAACTTTTCGTACAATGGGTTCGTGATGCTTTTCAGGTGAAAAAGAAACCGGAATTCCTGAAGAATATTATTATCTGGGCAAAAGAAATTGCAGGATGGAACAGGGAGAAACAGAAGAATTTTCTCAATTATGCATCAGAGATTTTCAGGCTGGCTTTGCTTCAGAATTATCAGTCGGAAGAATTGGTGTATAAAAAAATTGATGCCAACGGTTTTAACTGGAATGGCTTTTCTAAATTTATCAGCGGTGCCAACATTGTCAGTATTTTAGAAGAAATCAACGCTGCAGATTTGCATTTAACAAGAAACGGAAACCCCAAAATCGTCTGGACAGATCTGGGTATCAAGCTTTCAAGATATATTCACAAAAATACGTAATCTACAATACAAAGGACTTGGATTTTATCTGAGTCTTTTTTTTTGTACTGAAAATCAAATAGTTAAGGTGTTTGCTCGTAGAATCTAATAAAAAATCAATCAATCGTTTGATTTTGTTTAAATCTTGTGTATCTTTGCATCGTCAAAACACTACATATGATTTCAAAAGAAGAGAATATATTATTTGCCGCCGAAAAGCTTTTTGCTGAACATGGTTTTCAGGGAACCTCAACAAGGGAAATTTCTAAAGCAGCCAACGTAAATATTTCTATGATTTCTTATTATTTCGGTTCAAAAGAAAAGCTGTACGAAAAATTGGTGGAATACAGAATGAATGAAGGGCAGTTTTTCTCAAAAGATATTCTGGAAAGAACAGATATCAACGAGTGGGAAAAAATAGAAAAAATAGTGGATCAGTTTGCCGGCAGAGTAAGACACCATAAATGTTTTTACAGGATCATGCAGCGAGAGCAGTTACACGCAGAAAATCCGCAGATTGTAGAGTTTCTGAAGCAGACCAAATTAGGATTTATTGCGATGTATTCAAAAATTTTGGAAAGCGGTCTGCAGAAGGGAATTTTTACTAAAAACCCACCCATCTACTTATTGCATTCTACTGTGAGCGGCACTTTGTTTTACGCTTTCAATGGTAAAGAAATGTATAAAGAATTTCTAAATAATACAGAAGAGGAAGAAATTTTTGATGAGAAATATTACACAGAGCTCAACAAACATATAAAATATATACTAAAAGACCTTTTAGGTTATGAAGAGAATAAATAACTCCGTTATTGCTCTTTCCTTATTCATAGGAATCGCAAACGCAAATGCCCAGGAAAGAAAACAACTCAGCCTCGATGAAGCGGTACAGTTGGGAATTCAGAATAGTAAAAGTCTGAAAATAGATGCAGCCAAAATAGAGGAAGCTACGGCAGATCTTCTTGCTGCAAAAAACAGGCAGCTTCCGGAGCTGTCGATATCTGGAAGTTATCTTTATCTTCCAAGTAAACCGAATATCAATTTGAAAATTCCGGGAGTTTCTTCTGCAGGAGGGCCGGAAGTGCATCAGGTTGCTTATGGATCTGCGAATTTAAGTGTTCCTATTTATAGTGGCGGAAGAATAAAGTACGGCATTCAGTCTGCAAAATATCTGGTAGAAGCTTCAAAACTAAGCACGGAGAATGATAAAGTGGCCATTGCCTATAATGTTGCCCAGGCTTATAACAATTTGTTTAAAGCCAACCAATCGATCAAAGTTTTAGAAGAAAATCTTTCGGCTTCACAAAAAAGAGACGAAACTTTCCTTAAGCTTGAAAATAATGGAGTGATCGCAAGAAACGACCGCTTAAAAGCGAATCTTCAGACTTCAAACATCGAATTGCAATTATTGGAAGCTAAAAATAACTACAATATTGCCAATATCAATATGGATCTCTTGCTGGGACTTCCGGAAGCAACAGAAATTGAGGTAGATCAGCAATATATAGAAGAAGCAGACGATGTGAAACCTGTTGATTTTTATTTAAATGAAGCAAGAGAAAACCGTAAGGATCTGCAGGCTTTAGACCAGCAGAGAAAAGCAGCAGAATTGGGAACTAAATCTGCAAAAGCAGAAAATCTTCCTTCAATAGCATTTACAAGTGGTTACGTAGCCGCAGATATTCCTAAATTTTTGACGATTTATAATGCTGTAAATGTTGGGGTAGGCGTTTCTTACAACCTTTCAAATCTTTGGAAAGAAAATTCTTCACTGAAACAGTCTAAAGCGAGAGAAATGCAACTGTCGGCAACCAACGAACTGCTGAATGACAATATAAAACTGGAAGTCAACAGAGAATATCAAAATTCAGATTATTCTAAGAAAAGAATTGCTGTTTTCGAAAAAGCTGCTGTTCAGGCAAATGAAAATTACAGGATTACCAAAAATAAATATGATAACGGTCTTGCAACGATGACAGAACTACTGGATGCAGATGCAGCACAGATTTCTGCAAACGTGGGAGTCATTAATGCAAAAGCAGATGCCGCACTGGCTTACAGAAAACTATTACAGACAACAGGAATTTTAACCAACAAATAAAAACAGAACAATATCCAAAATGGAAAATAACAATACTCAGATAACTGAACCTAAAAAGAAAAAAAGTTTAGTTTTCCCGATCATTTTAGCCGTAATCATTGTCGTGGGAGGAATCTACGGTTACAGAACCTATTCTTACGGACAGACTCACGAAGAAACAGACGATGCTCAGATTACCTCAAACATGAGTCCTGTGATTTCTAAGATTTCCGGCTACGTGGCGGAAGTGAAGGTGAAAGATAACCAGTTTGTGAAAAAAGGAGATACCCTGGTGATTTTAGATAATAAAGATCAAAAAATGGCTCTGGAACAGGCGATGGCAGCTCTATCTACTGCCAAGAGCAATATTTCTTCTGCCCAATCTTCCACAACTGCCACTTCAAAAAACATCAACAGTTCGCAGGCGGCTGTAGCCACAGCAAATGCGCAGATAGAAGCAGCAAAAGTAAACGTATGGAAAACTTCTCAGGATCTTAAAAGATATTCGGTTCTTGTAAAAGATCATTCCATTACAGAACAGCAGTATGAGCAGGCTTTGGCAGCAAAACAATCTGCCGATAAACAATTGCAGGTTTTGGTGGATACCAGAAATCAAATTGCACAGCAAACAGGAATTGCCTCGTCACAAACCGAAGCAAGTTCTCAGCAGATCTCTGTAGCAAGCTCTGTAGCCAAACAAAGAGAAGTCGATGTGGAAAGTGCCAGATTAAATCTTTCTTATACGGTAATTACCGCTCCGGAAGATGGTTTTGTAGGAAAAGTTCCGATTCAGGCGGGTCAGTTTTTACAGGCAGGTTCTCAGTTATTCAGCTTGGTGAAAAACGATCAGAAATGGGTAATTGCCAACTTTAAAGAAACTCAGGTAGAAAAAATGGTGGAAGGACAAAAAGTGAAAATTGAAATTGATGCTTTTCCAGATACAGATTTTGAAGGTGTTGTAAGCTCATTCTCTCCGGCTACAGGTTCTACATTCTCTATTTTGCCTCCGGATAACGCCAGCGGAAACTTCGTAAAAGTGGTGCAAAGGCTTCCCATCAAAATCGATTTTGTAAAATTAGACCCGAATATTGCAAAAAGATTGAGAACAGGAATGAATGTGAAAGCAGAAGTTTCGTTGAAATAGATTAATAATTAAAAGATTTAAATATTAAAAAATTAGTTGACGTGTAAAATAATAAGTATGCGGAGTAGGCAGTTTTTTAATTCTCTGATTTTTTAATCTTTAAATAAAATTTAAATGCAAGATTCATTAGTAGAATATGGAGCCCGAAGAGTAATCATCACGATTACGGCAATTCTTTGTGCTTTGCTTGAAATTGTGGATTCCACGATTGTGAACGTTGCCCTGAACGAGATGAAGGGTAACCTTGGAGCCACACTTTCTGAGGTAGGATGGGTGATTACAGCCTACGCGATTGGGAACGTCATCGTTGTCCCAATGACGAGCTGGCTTTCTCAGCAGTTCGGAAGAAGAAATTACTTTGCCGCATCTATTGTTATATTTACTATTTTCTCATTTCTCTGCGGAAACGCAGATAATATCTGGGAGCTGGTATTTTTCAGACTTTGTCAGGGGATTGGCGGTGGAGCTTTACTTGTAACATCGCAAACCATTATCACAGAATCTTATCCGGTAGAAAAGCGAAGTATGGCGCAGGCGATTTATGGTTTGGGAGTAATTATCGGTCCTACATTAGGTCCGCCGTTGGGAGGATATATTGTAGATAACTACAGTTGGCCATTTATTTTCTACATCAATATTCCGATCGGGATTGCGGCAACTTTAATGACTTTACAGTTTGTAAAAAGTCCGAAATTTTCTGAGAAAAGAAAAGCTTCAGATGTCGATTGGCTCGGAATTATGCTTTTGGCATTAACGGTGGGTTCACTGCAGTTTATATTAGAAAGAGGTCATGAAGAAGACTGGTTTGAAAGCGGAATGATCGTTACATTTACCACGACAGCCGTTTTAGGATTTATCTTATTTCTGTGGCGGGAACTTACCTTCAAATATCCCATTGTGGAACTTCGGGTCTTAAAGAACGGTAATTTAAGGATCGGAACCGTCATGTCTTTCGTTTTAGGATTTGGGTTGTACGGTTCTACGTTTATTGTTCCTTTATATACACAAAGTATCTTGGGCTGGACGGCTTTACAATCTGGCGCATTGATGATTCCTGCTGCTTTAACGACTGCTTTTATGATGCCGATCATCGGAAGGTTGCTTTCTAAAGGAGCCAAACAGCAGATTTTGGTTTCATTGGGATTGTTCATCTTTTTCATTTACAGTTTCTGGGGTTACAAGATTTTAACTCCTGATACGAGCAAGGAAGCCTTTTTCTGGATGCTGATTGTCCGCGGAATGGGATTAGGATTGCTTTTTATCCCGATTACTTCTTTATCTTTAAGTACATTAAAAGGTCAGGAAATCGGTCAGGGAGCGGCTTTTACCGGAATGATGAGACAGCTCGGAGGTTCTTTCGGAATTGCAGCGATCACCACATTTATCGCAAATGCAAGTCAGAAATACCGGGTGAATTTAATTTCGCATCTTGACGGCGACAGCCTCGATGTTCAGCAAAGACTGGCAGGCTTAAAAGCCAATTTTATAGCAAAAGGAATGACACCCGATAATGCAATGAATGCTGCCTACAAAGTTTTAGATCTCACCGTCACCAAACAGGCAACGGTACTTTCCTATATGGATGTTTTCCTTTATCTCGGTGTTGTTTTCTTAATCTGTATTCCGTTTATTTTATTTATTAAAGAACGGAAAAGCAAAGAAAAAATCGACCTGAGTGAAGCAATGCACTAAAAATATAACCTCCGAAATCTTTCGGAGGTTTTTTTGTTGAGTAATATTTATCAGTTATTATTTATTGTTGAAAATTTTAAATTCATTTCTGATAAGATTTAATAGTTCCTGAAAAGAAATTAATTCGTCTACGTTTGGATATTTTTCTAGATAAGACTCAGGATTGTCATATTTAAATTCATTTTGAAACGTCTTGTTTCTTATTAAAGTGTAGTAATCAACTCCGTCAGCCATATATGTTTGAGAGGCAGAGGAAAGTATTTCACCATCTTCAACCTGATAATCTTTATTTTTTTTATTTAGCTTGTACTGAATTTTATCCATTTTAGGAAGATACATCACATCTGTATCTAAAATCTGAATCCATAATAATTCCAAATTTTTTAAAGAATTCAACTTGGATTTTCTGATATTTACTTTAAATTCTTTTTGGTTTCCTCGCGAATAAGTCTGATAAAATTCTGCTCTCCAATGATTGTTTTCATCTTGATACAATCTGAATAATTCTAAACCTGTTGATGTGGAATATTTTTTATAAACTCTTATTTCATTGTTATTAAATTTAAGATTTTCAATTTTTAAAATTTTATCATAATCTAAAAGTTGCTGTCCGTATAAGAAACAGAACTGAAATAAAAGAGTGAAAAATAAATATAAACGTGACATAATGGCTTTGTAAATTTTCTTTAAAAGTAAATATAAAAATGTAAAAAGCTTCAAGCTTAAAGTATTCCTGACAACCATTTGTCACAAACTCCTCTTATCTTTGTTGTAATTAAAATGAATTTACAATGAGTTATTGTTCCGCCATCGCAACCATGCAGCCCGAAAGCAGAAAAGAACTGCACAAAAAATACCACGACAATCATTATGGTTTTCCTATTCATGATGATAACGAATTGTTTGGAAGACTCATCATGGAAATCAATCAGGCAGGTCTGAGTTGGGAAACGATTCTTAAAAAAGAGGAAGGTTTCAGAAAAGCGTATGATAATTTCGATATTCAAAAAGTTGCTAATTACAATGAAGAAGAACGTGAACGATTGCTTAATGATCCCGGAATTATAAGAAATAAACTGAAAGTAAATGCAGCGATAGAAAATGCAAAAACCATTATCGAACTTCAAAAAGAATTCGGTTCATTTGAAAAATGGCTAGAACATCATCATCCAAAAGATTTACCAGAATGGATGAAATTATTCAAAAAAACATTCAAATTTACCGGTGGAGAAATCGTGAACGAATTTCTTATGAGCATTGGTTTTTTGAAAGGGGCTCACGCTGAAAACTGTGCAGTACATGAGGAGATTTTGAAGTTTGATCCGATGTGGAGAAAAGGATAATCTACACAACTTGTCATTCTGACGAATGAAGAATCTCAGAATTTATTGCAATCACCGTAGATCAACTTTCACAATTATTTCATCTGGCTTTTCAATCTCTCAATCAGCATGGTAATAATTCTTTTATTAAAAACTTTACTGTCAGAATGATAAATTTCCAGTTCTTCTAAGGTAAACATTCCGATGGTCATCCCGATAAAAGTGTTTTTCATCACGCTGTCTTTCTGGATGCTTTGCTCAATAAAGAGGTTCTTTTTCCCAACCGATAAAGAATTAAAATCTGCATTTTGTCTCAAGGCATACTTGGTAAACAATGACAGATACAAATCATTTTGCAGTTTCAAAATCGGGCGCAAAGTTTGGTTTTGAAAAACTTCCGCTGGAGTTGTTGTTTCTGAGTTGGGTAGGTTGAGAGATTCTCTTAAGTCTATTTTTGTGTGCATGATTTATTTACTGAATTTAATCTCTAAGATATATGTTTATGAGATGTTCTAATATTAAGTCTGTAGTATCTTTCCTTTCGACAGCTTTTCTATCGTCAAAATTTATATTAAGTTCTGGACTCTCAATTATTTCAGCAGCAAGTTTAAATGTCTTATATTTTTCTTCTTCATCTTTCAAAACATTAAATATCTCACGACAGCTTTTAGTTGTTCTTCCCTTATCTTTTAAATTCGGATTTACTACTTTAGTTACTAAAAAGCGAAATACCATTAAAATGTGATATCTAAATCTTTTTGATTTGTCTAACAACTTATTTTCATTCAATAATTTTTCAAGTTCAAAATAAGTCAATGCGCTTATGTAATACGCAAAGTGTTCGTGGTCCGCATTAAAAATTTCAACACCAAATTTATCAACAAGCCTTCCATAGTTGCCAGTAACATTTTGAGGATTATTTAAAAACATTGCAGCTAAGGATTTAATTTGATTTTCTCTGTTGATAATCCGGTACAAAGGAATGTCATCAGAATTTTTATATTGATTTGTTCTTCTTTCGTAATAAAGTTTAAAATTATCTTTGGGTAGTGCATTAAAATAATCTTCAAGATTTCTTTGAAAATCGGTTAAAGCTTCTAATTCTACAGCGTTAACAGCTGTCTGATTGTTTGTTGCACGTGTGATTTGACTTTTTATCGACTGATTAGTAGTAACAATTATTTTTACTGGAATATGCATATCTTCAATACCTTCAATCATTCGATTTTCATATAAGACGTTGCTTGTTTGGCAACCATTTACTATTTGATAATTTGATAGTGTAATAGTTTCACCAGGGCCTGTAATCTCTTCTGCAACAATAGTTACACCATTATAAAAATACAGAATTGTTCTAAATTGCCATTTTGAATAGTTTTTGAAATATCGTTATTTACAGGATTGTTATCTTGTTCTAGATAATCCCTAATGTTATCATCAAAAACAGATTTCATTTTCCCTGTTTCATCTATAATAATTTTTTTAAATTCAGAAAATGGAAGTAATCCAGAATAAGCAACATCAATTTCTGAAATTGTTGGAATATTAACCTTTCTTTCAAATTTAATTGTGGCTTCAACAGGTTCTTTTGTCCTTCTATATAAATCTTGTAATATTTTAGAATCAACAGGTATAATTTCAACATTTTTAAATAATTCCAGATTATCTATTTCTATTTTATTAGATTCGACTATACTTACCAAATTTGGATCATTTTCCCATTTTCCTGTAGTGCAAAAATACAATTTACATATAGGATTTCTTTCCTTCATGTATTTCGAATTTTGATATATAAATTCTCTCATCTCAATAAAATTCCTCATCTCTTCAGTAGTAAACAAGTCTGCTTGTTCACTAAAAAAATTTTTAGTCCATCGACAAAAATTTTCAATTTGCTCATTATTAAAACTGGAGGAAGTTTTTGATTGGATGAAAATAAATGTTACTGTTAGAACTCTATTCATTTCCATAATTTGTTGAATTTCACCGACATTTGAACAAAGTTTATTATTAACAATAATAGCAATTCCGTCAATTCCTTGTGTTGAGTTGCCTGTAGAAACTAATTTTTCATCAAAAGAGATAGAATCAAACTCTTTATTTACTACACAGAAATTACTAAAATATTCAAATTGAGTACTCTCATTCAATCGCTTATAACCCTTTCTTTCAATGAAATCATTTAAAAAACTTCTTGTAATTGTATCCATATTTATTATCTAATAAAATATATAATATTCAAAGTTACACATTTATAATACTATTTAAGAAACTATATATGTCAAGTCTCACCCCACCGTTTTCGTATCCTCTTCCTTCAAAATCTTTTTATCTTTCATGGCGACCATCATTCTTTCGTATTTGTACTTTTTCCAGTCAAATTGGTTGAGGAAATCTAAGGCTGCAAGAAATCCGGCGTTGAAAAGTTTCTCTTTTTCATCTTTTTTCATGAAGAAATTGAGCCAGCTGCTTGTGCCACAATTGACAGTTTTGATGCTGAAAAGATTGTAAAATGAATATTTGGCTAAAAAAGATTTATCATTAAATCCTTTTAAAGTTCCGATGATATTTCCGGCATAGGAGAAAGGTGTTTTCAGGATTTCTTCACTTGTTTTTCCTTTTTCACCCAGAATTTCTGAATCGCTTGTCAGTTGTACTCCAAAGAGCGGAAGTCTGGGATAAAAAATATCATTCATGTGGAACACATCAATCGGGAAATTTGAAATACTTCCGCCATCAATAAAAATTCCTACGGAATTGATGTCTTCTTCTTGAGTATTCATCCAGAATTTCCATGCATATTTTACAGAATCGTCATCTTTGTTGATGCGTTTCTGCATCGGCTCAAAAAAGAACGGTACAGACATCGAAGCTCTCACGAACTCCGCCGGACTGATATGTTTCAATTCTTCTTCAGACCAGTAAAGATTTGCCATTGTCGGCAGTTCCACTTTTATTTTGGCATTGATGTCTGTAGAGATAACAATGTACTCAGATTTTAATAAGTAGAACGGATTGTTTTTGTAGTAATCATTGTTTTTGGCGCTTTCAAAAAATATTCTGTATCGGGTCTGATCAATGTGTTCTTGGTGATTTAAACGTATTTCTTCAATTCCGTTGAGTGCATTGTTGTAAAATTCTGAGCCGTTTCCGTAGCGGTAGTTAAGATTAAGTTCATCTTCTTTCTGTACAAATTTTTCATTAAGTTCTGCCACTGTTTTAATGCCAAATCCTTTCATCACATCGGTCATTTGCTGCAGGAAAACATCTCCGGGATTGAGCCCGCTATTACTTTTTCTGAAATCATTGTAGAATTTTTTAAATATGAAAAACACAATGATGATGGGAATTAACGGAACTAAAAACAACAACTTTGCCTGCCATATTTTCGCTGAATTTACGGCAAACGGAATAATGATGAGCAAAAGCATGATGATTCCTGCAATAACCGCATTTACTTTCAGGAAGTTTTTGTTGTTGAGCATCGCATGAATCGTGGTTCTTACATACGATTTACCATCCATAAAATCTGAAAAATCCCAATTGAAAAGGATACTTTTTATCATTTCACTTTTGGGTTCTTCTTTGGTTTTGCAGGCCGCAATCAGCATGGTATTAATGGCTCCTGCACTGGTTCCCGCAACTTTTAAAAACCGGATTCCGAAAATTTCGAGCGCATACAGATATCCCACCAGCGCGCTTCCCCAGACACCGCCTCCTTCCTGTACAAATTCTACATACTGATTTCCCTGTGCATCAAGAAGATCTGAAAACTCTTTTTTTGAAATTTTTTCGTGGAGGGCTTTCAGTTTTTCTTTAGCTTCCTGAGAAAGCGTCGGGTTCGCAAGAATTTTTTGGAGGATTTCAGTTGTCATGACCAGTTCGTATTGTTCCCAGGTGGGGTATTAGTTTAAATATAAAATTAATTAAAAATTATTTTTAAACAACGGGTGTTTTCCCTGATTTTACCATTGCTTTCTCCTGGCATAAATAAAGGTGCAAATCACAATAACGGCCATTAAGCCCAATGTATAAAAATAACCGTGTTGGGTATGAAGTTCCGGCATATTGTCGAAATTCATTCCGTATACACCGGCAATAAAGGTAATCGGTAAAAAATAGACAGAATAAATTGCCAGAACTTTCATGACCTGATTGGCTTTCTGATCAGACAAAGCCAAAAACATCGAAATTAAGTTGGTGATCTGCAGATTCAGATGTTCAAAATCTGCCACGACATCTTTTTGTTTATCTTTGAGATCGACGACTTCAGAATCTTCCAGATTTAATAATTTAAATTTATCAATCGCATCATTTGAAATCGTCAAAACCCGCGAATTTAAACCGGATTTTCTTTTCAGTTTATACAATCTTCTGATCTGATTGGTATGGTTGGTGTTTTTAAGAAAGATTTCGTTTTCAATATTATCCATTGTTTCAAAAAGACTGATGGCTTCATCATCAAAACTCTTCATGATAACCAGAGAGATCATCAAAGCAATTTTATGAGGATGCGTATCTTTTTGGCTGGCTGATAAAAACTTTTTGGTATCTACGATGCTTTTAGTTTTCATACGATGCACTGTAATGATGGTTGTATCCAAAAGAAAAATGCCGATTTTGGTGCTGATGTCACTGATGGTGTTGAGGTTTTTACGTTCCAGCTCGGTACTTTCACGCAGGAGGAAAAATTTCACTTCTCCGTCTTCTTCATATTTGGGTAAATGATTGGGGTCCAGCGTGTCTTCCAGAAGGAGATTATTGATATTGTATCTTTCATGAAGGTACTTCATATCTTCCTCTGTAGGCGCTTCCACGTCTATCCATTCGCATCCCGAATCTCTGTAAATTGTGTTGATAGGCATATTTAAAAATACTGTAAATTTTAAAAAACTATGTGTAAAATAAAGTTTTATCTTTACCAAAATTAAACAAACTATATGATTAAAAGTACAATAAAAGGGATCGGATTTCATGTTCCGGATCATGTTGTCACCAATGATGATTTAGCACAATTAATGACCACGAATGACGAATGGATCACGGAAAGAACGGGCATCAAAGAACGCAGACACAGAATCAACAGAAATGATGCTCAGGAAACCACCGCTTTTCTTGGTTTTAAGGCTTCAGAAAAGGCATTACACCATGCAGGTTTAGCAGCAAAAGATATTGATTATATTGTTTTTGCAACCCTCTCTCCGGATTATTATTTTCCTGGTTGTGGTGTGCTGCTTCAGGACATGCTGGGTTGTGATACGATCGGGGCTTTGGATGTGAGAAACCAATGTTCAGGGTTTGTTTATGCGATGAGCGTTGCCAATGCTTTCATTAAATCCGGAACATATAAAAATATTTTGGTAGTAGGCGCAGAAGTGCATTCTTTCGGACTCGATTTTTCGGATGAGGGAAGAGGAGTTTCTGTCATTTTTGGCGATGGGGCAGGAGCAGTTGTACTTTCTGCAACAGAAGATGAAAATGCAGGAGATATTCTGGCAATGAATATGCATTCTGAAGGAAAATATGCAGACGAACTGTGTACACAGTTTCCTGGATCAAAATACGGATGGAGCGACAGAATGCGAAAAGAGCCGGAAAACGTTACCGATAAAGAAGTTTATCCCATCATGAACGGAAATTTTGTTTTCAAACATGCGGTGACGAGATTTCCCGAAACCATGATGGAAGCTTTGGATAAGGCAGGGAAAACAGTTGATGATCTGGATATGTTTATTCCGCATCAGGCCAATTTGAGGATTGCTCAGTTTGTACAGCAGAAATTTGGTTTGCCGGATGAAAAAATCCACAACAACATTCAAAAGTATGGCAATACAACCGCGGCATCTATTCCTATTGCATTGAGCGAAGCGATAGAACTTGGTAAAGTTAAAAGAGGAGATTTGGTGCTTCTTTCAGCTTTTGGCAGCGGATTTACATGGGGAAGTATTTTGTTTGAATATTAATTCTCTTCTTTTGTCTTGAAAAGTAAATCATAAAAAATTCCGCTGAAATTTATTTCAGCGGAATTTTTTGCTTAGATTTATGAATGTGCGTTTTTAATTATAAAGCTAAATAAGCAATCATTTTCTCGTTATGTAGGAATATTAACTGCTTTATTTTTAGTGTGTTGGATTCCTACGGAATAACAAACAAACCATTTAAAACTAAGTGTTATTACTAATTACGGACATTCATTTTTACTAAAGTAGTTTATAAACTCTTCAGTATTTTTTCTGTATCTGTAGTATCCTGTCCTGATGCTTTTCCCAAGGCGATCGATTTTTCAGCCCAAAGTCTGGCGTTTTTCTTATCACCAATCTTGTTGTAAAGATTGGCTAAAGTATCCGTATTTGCGTAGTTTTCGTTTTTCTTTACAGATTCCTGAGCCCATTTTACAGCCGTTTCAAGAGAAGATTTTGTATTTACATTCTCGAAAAAATTCCATGCTAATGAATTTAATTCTTCAGAACTTGCAGCCGAATAATCTTTGTAAAGATCCAAAGTTATTCTTTCATAAGTTGTAAAATCCTTGTCTTTCAGTGCTCTGTTGGATTTTGCTTTTTGAAGAAGTTTTTCAGATTCTTCTTTCGTTAAAAACTTTTGAGTTTCATTCAGAAAATAGCTGTCATTCCATTTTTTGGTGTCTGCGCTGTAAGATTTTTTCATAATCGTATTCAGCCTGATGTTTTTGTCAAACATTTCATAACGTTCCGCAGGAAAGACTTTGGTTATTTCTTCTTTTTTATCCTTAAAAATCTTGTATAAAGGGCTTTCTGTACTTTGTGTTCCGGAAAGAATCATCTCCACATCCTGCTGATCCAAAGTAGTTTTTGCACCAAAATATTTTTCCAAAACTCTTCCTGCAAACTCTGCATCACTGTAAATAGTAAGGCTTGCAAGGTTTTTTAGAAATTCAGGATCAGATTCACCTTTTTCAAATTTTTGCTTGAGGGCAGTCAGTCTTTTGTTCGGATCTCCGGCATCCATCGCAAACTGGATAAAATCTTTTTCCTCAACATATCCTAAAGTTCTGTGAACTTCTTCGCCGTCACCATTGATGAAAAGATATGTCGGAAAGGCTCTTACATTGTATTTTTTTGCTAAATCAATTCCTTCCCCTTTTTCCATATCAATTTTCGCATTGATGAAATTTGCGTTGTAATAATCACCAACAGGCTTCAGAGGGAAAATGTTTTTCACCATCAGTTTGCACGGTCCGCACCAAACGGCATACGCATCGATAAATATAAGCTTGTTTTCTTTTTTAGCTTTCGCCAGAAGACTTTTAAAGTTACCTTCCTCAAATTTTATTCCCTGTCCGAATGCGATCATAGCAATGAAAAGGAATGATACTATTGCTGTTTTTTTCATGAATTTTTTTACTAGAATACAAATGTAATAATTATGAGAACATAAGACTTTATATTTGGTAATAATTTGAATTCACAAAATTGAGTTAAACTCATAAAAAAGAAAAATCCACAGCATATTCTGTGGATTGTAATTTATCTTGCACCGCCTACCTTGGTGTTGGGCCGCGATTCTTTACTTTCGTAGTCTGTAGGTTTTTTTACAGTATCATTGGTAAGATTTGTTGTATCATTTTGCGAATTCTGATCGGAATTTGATACTGCAGAATCTCCCAGGTCATTCCGCATATAATCTTTGTTGTGATCTTCTTTAAATTCTTCCCGGTTTTCTTTTTTATCGGCACAGCTTGCCAATATCAAAAGTCCTAAAGCTGTTCCTGTCAACAATTTTTTCATAATATATTGTTTTAATGTTTGTACTTAAATTTAAAAATCCGCAGAAATAAGGTATCTGCGGATTTTCATTCTTTCATTGGGGTTTATCTTCCTGCAGGAGTCGCTGCGCTATCTACTTTCATGCTGTCCATTGGCATTGTTGTAGTCATGGTGTCGGATACAGCAGGTGCAGTACGCATTGTGGTGTCTGTCATAGTAGAATCTGATTCACTGGACGACATCTGTTTTTCTTTTGTACCGCAGCTTACTGCGAAAAATCCTACTCCGAGGATTAATAAAACTAACTTTTTCATAATATTTTATTTTTTTATGGTGTCGAAATTGAGTATTCAATAACTATTCCGAAAATTTCATTTATGATTATTTAAACAAAAATTATTAAATAATTTTTCAACTTAAAACAAAAGCCCCAGGAAATTCTGAGGCTTGTATGTGAAAATTTATTTTCTGTTTATCCTAAATAAGGATATTTGTAATCTTTAGGAGAAACAAAAGTTTCTTTAATACTTCTTACAGACGTCCATCTCAATAAGTTCATTTTAGAACCTGCTTTATCATTGGTTCCTGAAGCTCTTCCACCACCGAAAGGCTGCTGTCCTACCACTGCGCCAGTTGGTTTGTCATTGATATAGAAGTTTCCAGATGCATTTTCCAGAGCTTTGAATGCTTCTTCCGTAGCATATCTGTCTTGTGAAAACACAGAACCCGTCAATGAATAAGGAGATGAAGAATCTACAATAGCAAGAGTTTCTTTCCAGTCTTTATCCTCATAAACGTAAATTGAAAGGATAGGACCGAAAATTTCTTCTACCATACTTTCATATTGAGGATCTGTTGTTTCAATTACTGTCGGGCTTACAAACCATCCTTTAGAATCGTCGCATTTCCCGCCGATAATTACATTGGCATTGCTGGATGCTTCTGCTCTCTCAATATAACCTTTACATTTTTCAAATGAGTTTTTATCGATTACTGCATTCACAAAATTTGAAGGATCTTCCGGTGAGCCAATTTTTATAGATCCCATCTGAGTTTCCATTACTTTTTTTACATCTGCCCAAAGTGATCTTGGGATATAAGCTCTTGAAGCCGCAGAACATTTCTGTCCCTGATATTCAAAAGCACCTCTTACCAAGCCTGTTGCTACAGCTTCCACATTGGCAGAAGGATGAGCGATAACGAAATCTTTACCACCCGTTTCCCCAACAATTCTTGGGTATGTTCTGTAGTTGTGAATGTTATCACCAATCATTTTCCACATTCCCTGGAAAACTTTTGTAGATCCTGTAAAATGAAGACCTGCAAAATCTCTGTGAGCTAAAACTTTCTCAGCAGTTTCTTTTCCGTCTGTAAAAACCATGTTGATAACTCCTGCAGGAAGTCCCGCTTCAGTTAACACATCCATAATTACTTTCGCAGAATAAATTTGCTTATCAGAAGGTTTCCATACCACAACGTTTCCGAGCATTGCCATACAAGCAGGAAGATTACCGGAAATTGCTGTAAAGTTGAAAGGTGTTACTGCAAAAACAAATCCTTCCAGAGGTCTGTATTCTACACGGTTCCAGATTCCTGTATCAGAAACCGGCTGCTCAGAATACATTTCTGTCATAAATTCTACATTGAATCTTAGGAAATCGATGAATTCACAAGCTGCATCAATCTCAGCCTGATGTACGTTTTTCGATTGTCCGATCATCGTTGCAGCATTGATTACATTTCTGTAAGGCCCAGCCAGAAGATCAGCCGCTTTTAAGAAAATGGCAGCACGGTGTTCCCAGCCAAGTTCATTCCACTGTTTTTTAGCAGCCAAAGCAGCGTTGATGGCATCATCTACATGCTGCATCGTTCCCCGGTGATAAAATCCGAAATCGTGAGCATGATCCTGAGGAGACTGAAGCTGTACTTTATCGTCAGTTTTTACTTCTTTACCATTAATAACCATTGGTATTTCTATTTTCTCTGCCCACATTTTTTTGTACTGAGCGATCAGAGATTTTACTTCCGGAGATCCCGGTTCGTAAGAATTTACCGGTTCGTTTACTGCAAATGGTACTTGCGAAATTGCTTTTGACATATTACGTTGTATTATTTTATATAATTTGCTAATGTTACAAATTTACAACTTTTATTCAAGTCTGCTGTCAACTTTGGAGTTATGGATTTTGGTAAATTTTAAAAATGGTATTGTTTAAATATTTTAGAAATAAAAAATGCTGTTCTTATTTAATAGTTTTTATACATCCTAAAAACTGTTTAGTATAAGATGTGAAATCGGTTATTTAGTAGCTGACATTTTATTCAAATTAAATATATTAGAAAGAGAAATATATTTCTTATCAGAATATTTTAGGTCTGATATTTGTATAGGTAGTGCAAACTCAATGGCCTTTTACTATTTATGAAAAAATTATTCTTGAAACAGTCACTTCTATACACTTTATTTTTTGCTTTACTTTTGGTTTCATGTAAAAAAGACAGCGAAAAAATAAACGATCAAAACCAGACAGATTCTTCAGAAACTCTATCAAAGGAAGAAAAATCAGATTCATCAGAAGCAAAAGCTGAAGAGAAAGAATCTATTCCGCCGGCAACTCAGGAAAACGGTTTTTACAATGCGTTTGCCATTCCGAAAGATAAAAAACAGAGAGACTCTTTATACGCGATCTTCAGTAAAAAATATACGGAAAGGGAACGTTATGCAATTTTGGCGCTCAACAGATTAGATTCTAAAAGCAAATGGAATTCTGATACATTGGTGGTTCCTGTAAAGATTGATACTACATTGATGGCGTATTCACCTTTTCCTATGCAGCTGGATGTCCTTAGTGAGGTGAAAAAATTTGTTGTTTTTTCTTATCCTATTCAGGCTTATGCAGTGTATTCAAACGGAACATTGGTAAAATGGGGACCTACAAGTATGGGAAAAAAAGCCGCGCAGACCACACGGGGATTAATGTTTGCCAACTGGAAAAAACAACTGGCCATTTCTACCGTGAAAAGCGAATGGAAATTACCCTATAACTTCAATATTCACAATACACACGGAATTGGATGGCATCAGTACGATCTGCCGGGTTATCCGGCTTCACATTCTTGTTTAAGATTATTAATGAATGACGCAAAATGGTTATACAATTATGCAGATACCTGGATTTTAAATCCTGGTGGAGCCACTAAAAAAGCCAATGGAACACCGGTTCTGGTTTTTGGAGATTATCCGTGGGGCAAAAGAAAGCCTTGGAGAAATCTTCTGAATGATCCCAATGCAAACAATATTTCTGTAGAGGAAATGACCAGTTTGATCAAACCTCATGTGGAGAAGATGGTTGCCGAACAAACCAACAGAGAAAAAGTAGCCGATTCTATACAAGCGGCAAAAGCAATGGAAGCAAAAACTCAGGTGGAAGAACCGGAATCTGCTAACTAAATTTTTTTCTCAAACTGAAGCGTAGATTCTTCCGCAAACTTTCTGAGTTGTATCATTTCATTTTTTGCTTTAGACTGCCCGAATCTTGCTGCTGCATAGGTTGCGGCAAGACAGAAAAGCATCACAAAAGAAGCATTCAGTGCCCAGAGAAATTCAAAGCTTTTGATCTGTTTTTCTACATAATACATGGTGAAAAACGTCATCCATAAAATTGAAAAAAGAAAATATAAAAACATAAAAAACGTCCAGACCGCAGAACTGGGTCCGAAAACACCACGGATCACCGTGTGGTCGTCTTCAATTTCTGTACGAAGTGACAGCTGAGGTTTCCAGTAGTTATCATATTCCGTTTCTACACATATAGTCGCCATTTCTTTATTGATATTTCCGGAAAATTCACCTTTATGCTCAGAAAGATATTTTTTCAGATTCTCTGCATACGTTTCTTTACTGAGGTGTGTAAACATCTTAAATCGCGGGCGGTTTCTTATTTTGTCTAATGTGGTTTCTTCTGTTTGCATTTTTATTCTTGATAAGGGATTGGGTCTTCTAATGTAAAACTTAATCTAAGTTCCTGATTTTTTCTTGAAATTACCATATTAATTGTTTTACCTTCATCAGATTTCATCATTTCCATGATTTTGTTGAGGGTCATTTCAGATGTTTTTCTTCCGTTTATGGTGATGAGCTGATCTCCTTTTTTTAATCCTGCTTTATCTCCCGGCGAATCTCTCCTTACGCCGGTAATTGAAAACAATGGTTTCAAAACAAATTTATATTGCAGACTATTGTTAATTAATTCTACTCCTGCTGTACCATTGTCTTTTTTTTTGGATTCCAGATTCACCATATCCTTTTCCCACTGCATTCCATCCTGCTGAAAATCCAAACCACTCATGTTGAAATGAAAAGGATCATCATAATTGGCATTCTTTTTTAGATATAATTTTTCATTAGGATAATCAAAAGCGGCCGAGAACCTTCTTAATATTTCGCCACCTACGGAACCTTTTCTTTCATCTACCAAATTCACATGCTGAATCGAAAATTCGTCAGGCATTGCCGTTAAAGGTTTTGTAAATTTAAAATCTCCTAAATAGAAATTGTGAATACGGCTTCTTTTGCCATAAATATCCCCGTTGAAACCTCTTCCGAGAAAGTCATCAATATTGGGACGGTTGTAGACGAAATTTTTTATCAGAGCAGGAAAGAGCCAGATCGCATCGCTGTTGCCAAGATCTATTAATAGTTTTGAGCTTTTTTTACTGTTCGTCATTTCTACGTCAGCCAGCACATAAGGTTTATTGCGCTCAATAGAAACCGGAATGGCAGAGAACTTTTTTGTTTTTTTTGTAAACAGTTCATGGTCCTGATATACGGTAATCTTTTTTGAAGCATAATCTATAATAACAGGATGGTTTTTGAAAAAATGATATCCGATGATACCGTTTACAGGAATACCAACGTGCGTTGAGATATTGAAATCCTGATCCAGAATGATGAACAGGGCGAAAGAATCGTTTATAAAATGTTTCCCTATTGTCCCGATATTATGATCAGACTTAAAACCCTGTATGCTCGCATTTCCTCCAAGTCCGGAAAATTTTACCATCTCCAGCGGAGAAAGTTTCATTTCTTTATTCTCAAGACTGAAGATTGTGGTTTCCGAAACGCCGGTATCCAATAAAAAAGTAAGTTCAGCTCCATTGACCGTGATCGGAATAAAAATTAAATTATTAATCAGTTTAAAAGGAATAACAACTTTTTTAGCATCCTTTATCTGGAAACTATTTTGAGCATTGATGAAAATACTGAACAGGAAAATGAATAAAAACCGAAAAAATTTCATCTTCTGAAATTAGTGAAATAATTCATACCGAAACAAAAAACATTCTCAAATAAAGAGAATGTTTAAAAAGTTTGTAATGAAATTGTATTATTTTGAAAAAAAGTCCATCAGATCGATGTAATTTTTTTGATTCACACCATGACCGCTCATGTATTCTCTGAATGTAAAATAGCAGCTTAAATCATACAGCAGATCTGCCGCTTTTTTGCCCCACTCGAAAGGAATGATCGCGTCATCTGTACCATGAGAAACAAAGAAGCGAAGATTCTCTAATCTTTTTTTATCTTTTACAATATCTGTTAACAGTTGTTCTTCCGGGTAACTGCTCAAACACGCTACATAATTAAAGAGATCAGGATTTTTTAAAGCCAGGCTGTAGCACAAAATTCCACCCTGACTAAAGCCACAAAGATGTGTTTTATTTTCGGTAAGTCCGTACTTATTGGTAATTGCCATGATGTTTTGGAGCACAATATCTGATGCATCTTTTGCCTGATCGATATTGATGTACTGATCCGGGTTATTAAAATCGATGTCAAACCAGGAATATCCTTCAAACTGAGTTTCTCTTGGAGCTCTGAAACTAACTAAGATCCAGTCGGCGGGAAGACTTTCTCTAAAGCTGAACAAATCTTGCTCATTGCTTCCGTAGCCATGAAGCATGAAGAGAATAGGGGTTTTGGAGGTAATATTTTCCGGTTCTCTTACGATATAATCTAAATTCATATATTAGGAATCTGTTTAGTTATTTTACGTTCTTTTCTAAAGAGTGTCAATCTCTGATTTTTGATAAGGTTTGAAGAACAAAGATAATTAATAAAGATTGATATATGCTGTTAAAACCTGCAGGATTGAGATTTAAAATGAACATATAATCGCCTGAAAATCTTTTGCTGATTTGATATTGTTTGCAAATCTTTATTGGAAAATTTTCATAAAAGTTATTTTTATATTGATAAAAAACTTATATTTGAAACATTAAAAATCTATTTGGAGAAATGAAGCAAATTTACAAATCAAAAAAATTACATAGACTTTCATTTTTAGTAGTCGCATTATTTTCAGTTGTATCTGTTATGAATTCTTGTAAAGAAGATGACGAAGACGAGTTTCAGGACTATCTTGTACAATTTGAAGTAAAAGCTGTGAAAGGAACAGGATCTGGAGATCCGGTTCTGAAGACGATCGTTACGCAGGTTGGTGTAAGTCAGAATACTAATTTTAATCCACCGGGAATTACCTGGAAAAGTGATGAGTTTTTTGTAAATTCAAGCCAGTCTCAGCTTAATCTTGATGCGAATGCTGTGTTGCCAAATGCAGATTCTAAACTAATTGTTACCCTTTATGTAGACGGTGTTGTAGCAAAATCTGATACCGCTATAGGATCCGGAACGAAAGATGCATCTATCGATTACAGTTTCTTAGAATTATAGGAAAATGTACATATAATAAAATAAAAAAACCGCCGATTGGCGGTTTTTTGTTTGGTATATTTTTTAAAAGAACTATATTACTTTGATAATGAAATAATTCTTTTTCCCTTTTTGAAGTAACAGAAATTTACCGTCTATCAAATCTGTTTCATTGGCTGTATAAATTTCATTTACTTTCTCTTTATTTACCGAGATTGCATTTCCTTTCAGCTCTCTTGTTGCTTCGCTTTTAGATTTTAGAAATCCTGTTTTTTCAGATAACAAATCAACAATATTCACTCCCAAAACATCACTTTTTGCAACTTCTTTTTGTGGAACTCCGTCAAAGATTTCCAAAAAAATTTCTTCGTCCAGACGTACAAGATCTTCAGCGGTAGATTTTCCAAAAAGAATTTCAGAAGCTTTCACTGCCTTATCATATTCCTCTCTTCCATGAACCCAAACTGTAACTTCTTCTGCCAGTTTTTTCTGAAGTTTTCTTTCATGTTCTGCGGTTTTGTGTTCTTCAATTAAAGATTCAATTTCTTCTTTTCCTAAAAATGTATAGAATCTAATAAATCTTTCAGCATCGGCATCGGTTGCATTCAGCCAAAACTGGTAAAACTTATAAGGTGAAGTTTTCTTTTGGTCTAACCAGTAATTTTCTCCGCTTTCAGACTTCCCGAATTTTGATCCGTCTGCTTTTGTAATTAAAGGAACCGTAAGCGCAAATGCAGTTCCCTGAGCCTTTCTGCGAATCAATTCTGTTCCGGTAGTAATATTTCCCCACTGGTCAGAACCTCCCATTTGTAATTTTACTCCATTGTTTTGGTATAAATGCAGAAAATCGTATCCCTGAATCAATTGGTAAGTGAATTCTGTAAAACTCATGCCGTCCACACCCGCTTCTCCGGTGAGTCTTTTCTTTACAGAATCTTTCGCCATCATATAATTAACGGTGATATTTTTCCCAACATTTTTAGCAAAATCCAGGAAAGAAATATTTTTCATCCAGTCATAATTGTTCACCAATTCTGCTTTATTGGTTTCATTGCCATCAAAATTCAAAAATCTTGAAAGCTGATTTTTCAGGCAGTCAACATAGTGTAAAAGTGTTTCTTCGTCCAGAAGATTTCTTTCGGCAGATTTTCCGGAAGGATCACCTATCATTCCTGTTGCGCCGCCCACCAAAGCAATTGGTTTGTGGCCATGCTGCTGAAAATGAGCCAAAATTTTGATCTGAATAAGACTTCCGATATGTAAAGAATCTGCGGTAGGATCGAACCCGATATAGGCAGTTGTCATCTCCTTATTCAGTTGTTCGTCAGTTCCGGGCATCATGTCAGAAAAAAGACCACGCCATTTCAGTTCTTCAATAAAAGAGTTCATCATTTTTAATTTAAGATTTAAGGTGCAAAGATAAGCAAAATATGGCATGTGAGATAAACCGCTGTTACAACTGCATTTAATCTGTAAGAGCCGATTTCTTTTGTTTTTTGATTCGTTACTCTTTTAATTTTAATAAATTTGTTAATAATGAAAGACAAGCAATTATTTTCCCTTATTCAGAAAGCTAAGGAAAAAGATCAGAAAGCACAGACCAAACTCATCAATATCTTTTGGGTGGACGTTTTTTCTTTTGTGATGAAAAAAGTACATGATGAAAATGATACCGATGAAATTACCGTCAATGTATTCTCTAAAGTTTTATCTAAATTGGATATGTACGATCCTCATTTTCAGTTTAAGACATGGGTTTTAACGATTGCTCAGAATACAATGATCGATTTTTGGAGGAAGAAGGCCAGAGAAACTCAGGATCCTACAGAAAATCTGGATGAAGTAAAGAATCATTATGCAAAATCTCCTGAAGAACTGATGATTTCAGATGAAGAACAGAAAAAAATCATCAAAACCATAGAGTCTTTGGATGCTAATTATCAGGATATTATCAAACTGAGATTTTTTGAGGAAAAAAGCATCAGAGAAATCGCAGATGAGTTGGGGATTTCTGTTGCCAATACAAAAGTAAGAGTGATGCGTGCTAAGAAAGTATTAGCCGAACTGCTGAAGAATAATGAATTTGAGGATAATTAAAGTAAGCAATTGCAGTTCAATCGATTTGGTCTCCGTCAGAATCTCAGGAACATATTAAGCAAAATTCTAATTCCATAAGAATGAAGGATTACCAATATTGAGAAATGACAGGCTGTTATGGTACAATATAATTTAATAATGATGATTGCATTGAACTGTATCTAAGTCTTAATTTATGATGATAATTTGTAAATAGTCTGCCATGACGGGTTTATTTAGAGACTGTTACGGTCTATCTTTCTGTAAAAAATTTCTTTTCCGTATCACAAAATTTCTTTTCCGTATCATTCAGTGGTCTGCATAATACTATTTTTGAAATAATATAATCTGTATGACCATTATTATGAAAAACTCCCTGTTATTGTTACTGTCTTTTCTGATGCCTGGTTTATCATTGGCTCAACAATATCATCCACTTACTGCACAGGAAGGAGAAATGAGGCTGTTGCCCCAATTTCAGGTGCCGGGTCATATTCCTATTCAGAATCTGACGTTTGAACAAGTGAAAAAAGATCGTAAAATTCAGGATGCAATGCCCTGGCCTGAGCTGAAAAACAAAGACAGCATTGAAGTAATACGATCAAAAATTCCTGGGTTGAATGCAGAAGATCCGGACATTCCCGCCACGATTTATAAACCCAAAAATTCCGGCAAACTTCCCATATTTCTTTGGTTTCATGGCGGTGGTTTTGTATATGGAACCGCAAAATGGGACCACCAGAGATGTGCGGATTATGCATTGAAAGGGCGAGCTGTGGTTATCAGTATAGAGTACCGTTTTGCTCCGGAAAATCCTTTTCCTGCAGCCCTTCATGATGCGTATGCCTCGTTATTATGGGCCTGCAAAAATGCTGAAAGTATAGGTGGGAATTCTAAGCTGATTGCAGTGGGAGGTTCCAGTGCAGGAGCTGGGATCTCGGGAGTTCTGGCTCAATATACCAGAGATCAGAAAGGTCCAAAAATCAGTTTACAGGTTCTGGAAATTCCGCCGGGCGATTTCAGTATGGATTATCCGTCGGTCATTGAATTCAAAAGAATTCGCGGACTTAAAGGTGACGATTTTCCTGTTTTAAAAGATTTTTATATAGGGAAAAACGGGAATCCTTATGAGAAATATGTGCTGCCGGGAAATATTAAAAATCTTTCCCATCTTCCCCCGGCAGTTATCTTTGTTGCAGGAACAGATCCTTTGCGAGATAGTGGATTGGCCTATGCCGACCGGCTGATAAAAGCAGGAATTTTTACAGAATTACATCTTTTTGCAGGGTATGCCCACGGAATGCCACTGCCGGAAAGTATGGAGATCACACTGAGAATGATGAGGCAGTTTCTTAAATAATCAGGATAATGATCGCTAGGAAATCTGAATTATAACAGCCAGAAAAAATCTGCAGATTGGGATAAAGAAGAAATATTTTCCTTATTATTGACTGAGTAATGCAGGATTAGCAGATTGTTAAAGGCTATTATCTGACTGCTGTTACCTCTCCTTTAAAATTAAAATAATGCAGTACCCAAACAAAATATATTTAATTGCTATTTTATTTTCCTCCATTACGTTCTCCCAAACGTATAAAACTTCTATAACGGTTTTGCACGGAAAAGAATTTCCAAAAATAGACGCAGAGAGAAAAGCTCAGTTCCAGGTATATTTTCCTCATGCCAAATCTGTAGTTCTAGAAGGAGGCGATGGAATGAAAAGTATACAATCTCACGCTTTCAAAGATAAAAATGGTTTTTGGAACATCTCTACTAATCCTATGGAAATAGGATTTCATTATTACTGGTTTAATGTGGATGGTCAGCGTACAAATGATCCTAATACACAGTTGTATTTTGGATATGGCCAGCCGACCAGTGGAATTGAAATTCCTTCCGGCGAAGATTTTTTCCTGGAAAAAAATGTAAAGCACGGAAAAATTGTCAGCGACAGTCTGCATTCAGAAATAACCCATGGCATGCGGAACTTTAAAGTATATCTTCCTCCCAGCTACGGATCCGAAAAACTTCCCGTTTTATATCTTTACCATGGTACAGGAGAAGATATTACAGGATGGGAAAAACAAGGATACATTCTTCATATTCTTGATAATCTATTTGCGGAAAATAAAGCAAAAAAGATGATAGTGGTCATGGATTATGGTGTTGCTCTGGATCCTGAACAGGAAAAAATGCCTGATAATTATCTGAGAACCGTTCTTTCTTCAAAAAATCTTGACAAAATCGTTACAAGAGAACTGATTCCCTATATTGAAAAAAAATATAAAACGTCTGGCAAGAAAGCTATAGCGGGACTTTCCCGTGGCAGTTATCAGGCTATGCTGATCGGGGTTTCCCATCCAGAGATATTCTCAGCAATAGGAGCATTCAGCCCGGTAATTTATGAAGGAACTGAGGCAGAACCTTTCAAAGAGCTCCCGATCAAAAACTTATTAAAGTCTGAGAAAAAGCCTTATGTCTTTATAGGAATTGGAGAAAAAGAAGATATAATGTTTTTTAAATTTAATTATGCGTTGACTACTTTTCTAGATCAGAACAAATATCCTTATTTCTCATACAAATCTCCTGAAACCTATCATGAATGGCTTACATGGAGAAGATCACTATATCATTTTGTACAATATATTTTTAAATTTTAAATATGATATTTGTCATGTTTTTTAAATTTATTAACTTGCACTTACTAAATTACCGCTTTTATGGAATTACTCCTTCCTTATCTGGAGCCGGATGGATTTAAACAAAGTTTGATTCAGGATTACAGATTTTGTGACAAAGATTTCCTGAACTCTACTGTTCTGGAAATGCCTGAGGATTTGGGGAACGGGAAGCTGATTCTTTTCAGCAAAAGAAATTTTCATTTTTTTCGTGGAAAATGGAACTTTCATGAGGAAACGATTTTCCATTCTCCACACAAAGTAGGAGACAACGGAATGATGGATTTTCGGATTAATAAAGAGGGTAAAATCAGCAGTAATTTTATCAACGATGAGAAAAAATTCGAGCACAATACTACGGATATTGATGGGATAAGGATTTTTGTTCCTCAAAATCTTTTTTCAAAAGATAACGGACTTTTGAAAGAGAAACTTGAAAATGCACAACGCAATTATCTGAGTCAGGAAAAACTGAAAACGATCTTCGATACTCCGTTTGATGATGCATCGTGCAGTATTATCCTCGAAAGCAGGATTCTGGAGTTTTTAAGTTACTGGATTCATTATCTTCTTTCTGATGAGAAGATCTTTGAACACAAAAAGGCATTTGAAGACAAAATAAAACTCGCAAAAGATTTTGTGGATACCAATGCATTTCAAAGTCTGGCGATTAGAGAAATCAGCAGATACTGTGGGCTTAACAGCAGTGATCTTAAAAAAGGATTCAAGGATTTTACCCGATTGCCTATTCACCAATACATCATTAAAGCAAGAATGGAAAAAGCCCGACGCATGCTTCTTGAAACTGAAAAATCAATAGGAGAGATCAGTGACTTTATTGGGTATAACAACCGTGGGCATTTTTCTCAGCTTTATCTCCGTCATTTCGGAAAGCTTCCTTCCGCAGAACGACTGTAAAATTTAAACACAATCCATCGGGAGGTTGTGGATATGATCTATTACAGACTTGCCGGTGACTGTATTTTTATACGTCCTGAAAAAATTTCTTTTTCGTATCACGGAATTTCCTTTTCGTGTCAGCATCTCTTCAGTATATTATTAATTTGGGGTTAAGATTAGTTCATATGAAAGACCTTATAAGCAGGCCTTTTTCATATCAATATTAACTTAATATGACCAAAACGATGCTTAATTTATCAATTTTGGTGGAAGAAAGCGCAAGAAGGAATCCTGAAAAACCGGCCTTAAGCTTTGGAGAAACCACGATCACTTATAGACTTTTCCATGAGAAAGTATGTCAGGCAGCCCATGCATTTAGGAAAAAGGGAATTGGTTACGGTGACAAGGTTGCCTTGCTTTGTCCTAATATTCCTCAATTTCCAATTGTTTTTTTTGCGATTTTAAAAACAGGGGCAACGGTTGTGCCGTTAAGTATTTTTCTGAAACCTCAGGAGATTGCATATCAGCTTTCAGATTCGGAAAGTGTTCTTTTTTTGTGTTTTGCCGGCACTCCGGAAATTCCTGCAGGGCAAGTTGGAAAAGAAGGCTTTGCGCAATGCACAACATGCAGAGATTTTATCAGCATAGGATATCTGGACGATGATATCCTGAATTTCGAGCATTTAATTAAAGATGAAGAAACCTATTTTGAATCATATAATACCCTTTCAGAAGATACAGCACTCATCATTTACACGTCAGGAACTACAGGGAGACCAAAAGGAGCAGAGCTTTCGCATAGTAACCTTTTTTCAAATGCAGAAGCCAGTGCCAATATAGTCGGGGCAGCAGAATTTGAAGCTCAGCTTGTTGTATTACCACTATTTCACATCTTTGGCTTGACGGTGATGATGCTTGCAGGAATCCGGAGATCACTTCATCTTGTCTTACTTCCAAAATTTTCTCCCCAAAAAGTTTATCAGCTCATTACCCGTTTTGACATCAGAATTTTTGCAGGGGTTCCATCGATGTATTGGATGCTTCTCAATGAAGAGAATGTGGAAGAGAATACCAATAGTATTAAAAAACTGAGAATCTGCATTTCCGGAGGCGCTTCACTTCCTGTAAAAATCATTGATGAATTTGAAAGCCGTTTCAACGTTCCTATTATTGAAGGATATGGAATGTCTGAAGGTTCTCCTGTGGTGACATTCAATCAGGTGAACGTGGGAAGAAAGCCCGGCTCTATTGGAACTCCGATCTGGGTGTTGAAGTAAAAATCGTGGATGACCGCGGGAATGAACTTCCCGTTGGGGAAAAAGGTGAGCTGATTTATCGTGGTCCTAATGTCATGAAAGCTTATTATAAGAAACCTCAGGAAACCGATGAAGTTCTGAAGAATGGCTGGATGTTTTCCGGGGATATTGCTGTAAAGGATGAAGACGGCTTTTTCTTCATTGTTGACCGCAAAAAGGAAATGATTATCCGGGGCGGCATGAATGTTTATCCCCGTGAAGTGGAGGAAGTGATGATGAGAAATCCTGATATTTCTATGGTTTCCATTATCGGCATTCCTGATGAAAAATTAGGTGAAGAAATTAAAGCTTTCGTGGTGAAAACCAGAGAAAGTAAAGCTTCTGAAGAAGATATCCAATTGTGGATCAAAGAAAGAATTGCCCAATATAAATATCCGAGAATTATAGAATTTATTGATGAACTGCCTTTAAGCGCTACAGGAAAAATACTTAAAAAGAATTTAAAAAACCAAATGAAATGAATTGTTTTAAAATTGCAGTACTGTCCATTGTACTAATGGCCACAGGCTGCACACCACAAAATACAGAAATCTCCAAAACGGTTTCTGTAAGACAAAAGCTGGAAAAGCTTACCGACATCAAATACGGGACCCATCAAAGAAATGTAATGGATGTTTACCTTCCCGCCGACAGAAACCCGAACACGGCATTTCTTATCAGGATCCACGGAGGAGCCTGGACACAGGGTGACAGAAAAGACGATGTAAGATTGGTGGAATACCTTTTTTCACAGGGAATCGCTGTAGCCAATATCAACTATCGGTATGCTGATCTTATGGATACACATCTTCCGGAACTTCTGGAAGATATCGACCAAGCTGTCAAATACCTTTCTGCTCACGCCGGAGAATGGAATACAAGAAAAAACGGGTTCTCCATTTCCGGAGGAAGTTCGGGAGCTCATGTTTCTCTGATGTATGCTTACACAAAAAATCCTCAGATCAAAACAATTGTAGAGATGTGTGGCCCTGTAGACCTTACAGATATTCAGACGTTACAATATGTGAAAGCGGCTAATCTTTTAACTGTTCTGGATAAAATGTCCGGAAATAAAGGAGTCTGGAAACCCGGGGATTCCATCCCGGAAGCTTATATTAAAAGCAGCCCAGTACGATTTGTGAATCAGATTCCCACAATGATTCTTCATGGGGATAAAGATGAGGTTGTTCCTATTCAGCAGGCTTATATCCTGGAAAAAGCATTGAAAGCAAAAGAGGTTCAGTACAAATTGATTATCGTTCCAGGAGCCGGACATGTTATTACAAAATTACCGAAGGATGCGCATATTGTATTCACAAATGTTGCGGAATGGCTTAAAAAATATGGTACAAATTAATAATTAAGTATATGAAGACTCAGTTTTTAAATAAAAAAATGACAGTAGCGATACTTTTTTTGACGGCCTCTTCTCATATGATGGGCCAGAAAAAGGAAGCTGATACCGTCAATACAAAAGATATTGATGAAGTGATCATGACCGGAGTTTTTGATAAACGGACAAGAATGAACGCACCTATTGCAATCTCCATTCTGAAAAGCGATATCATCGAGAAGCAGGTCCCTGTGAGTGCGGCAGATCTGTTGAAAAGCGTTCCCGGAGTCTACGTCAATTCATCATTGGGAGAGATTAGGAATAATGTAAGCTCAAGAGGAATCAGCGCGGGATCATCGGATGGTACTTTTGCTTATGAATATATATCTATGCAGGAAGATGGACTGCCGGTAACCAATACTACTTATTATAATTATGGACCGGACTTTTTTCTGAGAGCAGATGCTACAATTGCTCAGATTGATGCCGTAAGGGGAGGTCCTGCTTCTATTACTGCGGCTAATGCACCAGGGGGAATTTTCAATTATATCTCTAAGACAGGTGGAAATAAATTTGGCGGAGAAATCCGGGCTAAGTATGGTGTTCAGGGAGCAGATAAGTCCGGGTATCACAGACTTGATCTTAATTTTGGAGGTCCTGTGGGAAATAACTGGTTTTTTAATATTGGTGGATTTTACAGGTATGATGTAGGAGCCAGATATGCAGGATACCCGTTTAATAATGGGGGACAGATAAAAGCAAATATTCTAAAAAAATACAATAAAGGAAGCCTGAAAGTATTGGTAAAATATCTGGATGACAGAAATGGCTACGCACAATTGATACCCACCAGAAATTATACAAGTCCCGAAACGGCAGAAGGATTCAGCAGCAGTTCATCCCTGCTGATTCCAAAATTACAGTATAATTCTCAGGATTTTATTCATGGAGGAAATATAGATTATAATTCAGGTCGTCTGGTTAGTAATAAATACCGTTCTGTTGGTTTCAATTGGGATCATAATTTGGGAAATGACTGGAAGTTGTTTTTGGCAAGCAAGTATTCTGATAATGGAGTCGCACAGAATAGCGTAGGAAATTCTTTTCTCACATCGCTGGATGATATGACCTCTTATTTCTTGATCGGCGGTCTGGGAGTGGGAACGTACTCCTTTAAGGATGCCCTCACGGGACAGGAACTCGCCAATGTGAAGTCTGCACTGGGAGCCGGAGGATTGCCTGTTTATCAGATCACGAAGAATCAATTGCCGGGTCAGTCTATTCAGAATAATTCATTTGTCATGTCAGCGCTTAATTTTTATGAAAACAAGGTGAAGGAATCCATGAATCAGCTTACCATTAATAAAAAATGGAATACGATGAGTTTCTCATTTGGTGGATATTACGGGTATTCGGATGTATGGCGTTTCTCCGGGATCAACGGCATAGGACTTACTACTTTAGAGAACCGGCCAAGAATGATGACTTTAAGTTTAACAGGAGTTACGACTTTAGATTTTACAAAACCCGGTGTCTATCAGCTGACGAATAATGACGGTTTTGCACAGGCAGCCGGAAGTACAGGTGATTTATTAGAGTTTAAAGCTAAACAGCAGCAGGGAGCCGCATTTTTTGGACACACCTGGGATATTACAGATCAACTGACACTGGATTGGGGAGTCCGGTATGAAAAAGTATGGATCAATGGAGAGAACACCCGAACTTATCTTTTTTCAGATAAAAGAGGAGGTAGGGATTCGAACATTTATACCGTATACAATAACAATGCTCTGTCAAAACTTACCAACGTTGCTTACAGCAGACAGCTGGAAAACTTTTCTTATTCTGCAGCGCTGAATTATAAATTCAATAATAATGTTGCCGCATATGCCAGATATTCAAAAGGAAGTAAATCTCCTGATCTCGACATGTTTTTTGCAGCTAACAGACCGGAAACTATAGGCCTGCTTGATCCGCAATCAAGAAAAACACAGCAGATGGAAATGGGATTTAAAACAAAAACAACCTATTTTGATGCTTTTATAACTCCATTTTACAGTTTACTGAGTAATGTACCTTACAGTTTTATGGCAGAGGACGGAAAAGGTGGATTTTACACAACACCTTCATTATATAATAAAAATGAAACCTTTGGAATTGAGCTGGAAACCAATATAAAACCTTCCGATAATTTCAGTATCAGGGCCGTGTTTACCTTGCAGGATCCAAAAGTGAAAGAAGGGTATCTCTGGAATTTAGGAAGTGCGCCTGGTCCATCAGACGATACTGTAATTTCATATTCGGGAACTACCATTGCCTATACTCCAAAGATAATGGCCAACATAACCCCTAATTTGAAAATTGGTAGAGCATTTGGATTTGTGACATGGAGTTATATGGGAAAAAGAGAGGGGAGTAATACCAATGTTTATAAATTGCCGGGGTTTTCACAATTTGATCTGGGAATAGGATATAATTTAAATGAGCATCTCAATATGTTGATCAATGTGAATAATGTATTTAACAAATACGGCGTGATGAGCTACCAGCGACCGGGAACGCTTCAGCAGCAGCTTGCAGGATTTGAAAATTTCACCCAGTCAGAATATGCTTCTGCAGTAGCCAGCAATACCCCATATTTCACGGTTGCCATTCCTCCCACTTCCGGTTATCTCACAGTAACATATAAATTTTGATAGGATAATGAAACAGCTTTTAAATATATTTTTTGCGATTTTGCTTTTCATTATTCTGATATTGTTGGTAATCCCCATGATGTCAGTGTATATTAAAGCACCTATGCTTTTGAGCGGGTACAGCAGTTTATTTACCATGCGGTTCAACTCGCAGTTTGTTATTTTAAGTCTGGTACTCTTATGCATCTCTTTTATCTTTTATAGGTATGGGAAAAAATGGCGTACCTTACTGAAGGTTAATGTTATTCTTTCGATCATGTTTTTTATTGCCCAAATCTATTTTACAGTAGTTATGCTTTCGACAGCTAAAAAATACAATACGCGGGTTTCATTTTTTCAGGGATTAAAAAGTTCTGAAGAGCCGGTAAAACCCACAGAAACGTATTCTTATCTTACCATTTATGAGGAAGAACAGCATATAGATGTTTTCCGGCCGGAAAAAGAATCTTCGGAACCTACAATCCCTGTTATTCTTGTTCATGGCGGCGCTTTTATTGAGGGAGACAGAACTCAGGTTGGATATGCTGGCAATTGGTTCAGAGATCACCAATATACAGTCTTCTCTATCGATTATCCTTTAGGAAAGGCAGATAGGCAAAATTGGCAATCTGCTGTTAATTCAGTCGTTACTTCAATGGGATTTGTTGTAAAAAATGCAAAAAAATTCAATATTGATCCAGATAAAATAATTTTGGTGGGCGGTTCTGCGGGAGCAGCGTTAGTCATGCAGGCAGATTTGGGGCTGAGAAAAGGTTTTGCTCAATCTTATGAATCTCCTCAGCCACCGGTTTCGGCAGCCGTTATTGCTCTTTATCCGCCTGTCAGTCTATCCGAACTATGGCAAAAAATGGATGACAAAAAAAATATCGATCTGAAACATGCCGCCAGAAAATATCTTGGAGGATCTCCTACCGAAGTCCCACAGCGTTATGCCCAGCTGAATTTAATAGATCAGCTTTCTGAAGGGATATCCCCGACATTTATTATTGCAGGTGAGATCGATCATGTCGTCAATGTGGAGGCAACCAGAAAATTTGTAAAAAAAGCGGAACAACTGAAGCTTCCGGTTTCCTATGTAGAAATTCCTTACGGTGAACACGTTTTTGATGCAAATTCTAATGCTATTGCCGGACAAATTGAATGGAATAAAATTGAAGAATTTTTAAAGAAAAATCATCTGGAAAATTGATGTACCTATTCCGGTCGTTTTTCCGGAAATGTGTCAGCGGTGTCGGAAGCAACGGACATTTGGTGATTTTTAACATAAGATCCTGTAGTTATTTAAAATTACAGGATCTCATTGTTAAAGCGTTTCTTAGACGGTTTTTTGTTTTTTTTGGTGAAATTTAATAAATGATTCAAGCCAAAATAGTTTGTATTTTCTGATTTAATATCACTAAAGGTTTCGTTCCTAAAAAAATAATTAAAGACTGAATAATCGTACAATATTTTATTGCAGATTTTTTATTTTAGATTTTTGAAATTTTGCCAATCTGTTAAGATGAATTAGAAAAACATTTTGCTATAAATAAACTTTTTCCTTAGTTTTCGGAAGTATAATTTCTCTTTGTTTCTCCTGATTTCTGTTTTGCAGATTAATTTTCATTCCTTTTTTAATAAAAGTTTCTTTCTTAGATTTGCCGTATTCGGAAACGTTCTGCACTTCTTTTTCATAATTTAGCTGTCCTGTGGAGAGGTTAAAATCCACATTCACAAGATAATCGCCTTCTCTTCCGCTGGTTCCGGAATATCCTATTAATTCAAAATGTCGGTTCTGAAATCGGTATCTGTCGGTCACGTCCCATTTCCAGCTGCTTCCGCCGTAGTGGGTAATGATTAAAATTCCTTTTTCAATTGTTGTATTCATATAAGGATCGCCCATCATTCCGCCATCTTTACTTCTTAGAATGGCATTTCGGGATTTCTCCAAGATGGTCCATTGATTATTGATCTTTTTCAAAATCTGAATTTCGCGGATATCCCCAAAATCACCACTGTTTTTAATGTCGTAAACGATTACTTTCTCGGAAACTGAGTCACCATCCAAATCTCCGTCAATGATTTCATTCACCGTAGAACCTTTTGGCTGAAATTCTTTTTGGGCAAAACAGGATATACTGAAAATAAGAGTTAAGGCGCACAATGTAATCTTCATAAAAAAATATTAAGGTCTCAATTTACGAAATTATGTATTTCATCAATGCCAGTCTTTGATTGTTTCGATAAAAAAATCACTAACTTTGAACCTCAATTTGAGAAATAAATGGAGAATTTAGTTCAGGATACAACCGTTCAAAAGCCAAAATGGATTCGTGTAAAACTTCCTACAGGAAAAAACTACAGAGAACTCAGAACTTTGGTCGATAAATATAAACTCAATACCATCTGCCAAAGCGGAAGCTGTCCCAATATGGGAGAATGTTGGGGAGAAGGTACCGCTACCTTCATGATCTTAGGAAATATCTGTACCAGAAGCTGTGGTTTTTGTGGGGTAAAAACCGGAAAACCAATGGATGTAAACTGGGACGAACCGGAAAAAGTGGCGCGCTCGATTAAATTAATGAAAATTAAACACGCTGTTTTAACCTCTGTAGACCGTGATGATTTAAAAGATATGGGATCTATTCTTTGGGGCGAAACGGTGAATGCCGTGAGAAGAATTTCTCCGGGAACTACGATGGAAACTTTGATTCCGGATTTTCAGGGAATTACAAAACACCTGGACAGAATGGTGGATGTTGCACCGGAAGTAATTTCTCATAATATGGAAACGGTAAAACGTTTAACGAGAGAAGTGAGAATTCAGGCAAAATATGAAAGAAGCCTGGAAGTTTTAAGATATCTGAAGGAAGCAGGACAAAACAGAACCAAAACAGGATTGATGCTTGGTCTGGGCGAAAATAAAGATGAAGTTTTTCAGACAATTGAAGACATTAGGAATGCGAACGTGGATGTTATTACTATGGGACAATATCTGCAGCCCACAAAGAAACATCTACCCGTGAAAAAATTTATTACTCCGGAAGAGTTTGATGAATTCGGAGATTTTGCAAGAAGTTTAGGTTTCAGACATGTGGAGAGTTCACCTCTTGTAAGAAGTTCTTACCACGCAGAAAAACATATTCACTAAAAATAGAAATCGCTTCAAATTCTGAAGCGATTTTTTTATCATAATGAATATCCGGATGTTCCGGACGGAAAATGATATGATTAGTTTTCAACCTCATTTCCGTTCTGGCACCAGTACAGAGCATTGTAAAGGTTTTCTTTCGGATAAGATTTGAATTCTCCGGGCATCAAAACACTGAAAATATCTGTGAAGTTCTGTACGCCTTCTTTATCGGTTACAATAGCCGCACGATTCCATTTTGTGATATTCTTAATTCCTAAAAGCGCGTCCTGAAGCCAGGCTCCCATTGTAAAATTGTCCAGATCTGTGTTCAGGTAAAGAAGGTAATTTAATTCGTCAAACTGTTCTACTTTACTTTTCACATGAGGAATTACGAGATTCTCAAAATCTTCTCTTGTAATTTCACCTGTAGCGTTGAATGCGGCTACATTTTCCGGAGCGTCATTAATAATTGATATCATATTGTATATTTTAAATGGTTTTGGTAATTTGTTTTATCAATAATTAAACCATAATTGTATATATGCTGGTTGAAAGGCGCAGTTATTGATGATGACTTGAAAAATAATTTCTATGGATCTGAAATCTAACGAACCTTTCTGGCTTTTGAAAAACGGACTTATTTCTTCTTATCCTTCTATGAAATCTGACGAAGAATGTGACGTTCTTATCATTGGCGGCGGAATTACCGGAAGTCTTATAGCCCATCAAATGATCAAAGACGGATATACTACAATTGTTATTGATAAGCGCGAAATCTGCAATGGCAGTACCGCTGCAACGACCTCTATGTTGCAGTACGAAATTGATATGCCGCTTTATAAACTAATTGAAATGATAGGAGAAGAAGGTGCGGTAGAAAGCTATAGAGCGTGTTCAAAATCAATTGACGATGTAGAAAAACTCACCAAAGAAATCAAAGCAAGATCCGGTTTCAGAAGAAAGCAGTCTTTATACTTTGCCTCAAAAAAAAAAGATGCAATCTGGCTGGAAAAAGAATATGATGCTAGAAGAAAAGCAGGATTTGAAGTATCCTGGCTGGGAAGTGAAGATATTGAGAAGAAATTTGATGTTCAAAATACCTACGGAGGGATTTTATCGAAACAGGGCGCAAGTATAGACGCTTTTAAATTTGCCCACGAGATTCTCAGATTCAATGTTCATAAAGGGTTGAAGATTTTTGATAAAACTGAAATGAAATCAGTGAAATATCTGAGAGATCATAATCTTGCTTTAACAACGGACGGGTTTAATATCAAAGCGAAAAAAGTTATTTATTGCACAGGCTATGAAAGCCAAAGCATGATTAAAGAACATTTTGTAAATCTTAAAAGCACCTTTGCCTTGGTTTCTGAAATAGACAGTGATAAGCTTAAAAATATAGAGCAGACACTGATGTGGAATACCGACAGACCTTATGTCTATATGAGAACAACCGATGATCACCGGCTTTTGATCGGTGGTGAGGATGAAGATTTTTCTGATCCGGTAAAACGTGATCTGCTATTAAATAGAAAAGAAAAAGAGATTCTGAGAAGTCTTAAAAGAATAAAACCGGACTATCATTTTTATACCGATTTTATCTGGGCAGGAACTTTTGGGGAGACAAAAGACGGACTTCCGTACATTGGTGAGCACAAGGATTTTAAGAACTCCTACTTTGTACTGGGTTTTGGAGGAAACGGAATTACTTTTTCAGTTACCGGAATGAAAATGGCTTCTGCCTTTATGAAAAATAAAAAACATAAACTCTCAGAATATTTTAGGTTCGGAAGATAATCATGCTTAGAATTTCTGAATGGGAAAGTTTCGGGGGGGGGGGGGGGGGGGGGGGGGGGGGAAGTGAATATTATTACGGCCCGCCCCCCAACCCCCGCCCCCCCGAAACTGAAAATAATATACAGGCGAATCACACATTCATCCTAAAAATTGTAGCCATTCTTCTTGCCAATTTCCAGAATAGATTTTTCAATCGCCTTTCCCAAATCGTCACCTTCTATATTGCCACGCTTTTTTGTTTCGCTATCAATAAATACCTGTCTTTTCTGAGCCAGAATTTCTATTTCTTTCTGAATTTTGTCACGATCCGCAGATTTTTGAGCAACAATTTTGCTAATCTCTGCTTTATTTTTACCTTTCAGTTCCGCAGGTAATTCTTCTTCTTTTATGGAGGTAAGATAGCTTTTATCTTTTTCTGCTTTATCTACCAGATCCCAGTGGTCATTTTTGTAAGCATTTTTCTTAGATTTGCTTACCGCTCTCTCTACAGCATTTGAGGCTGACTGCATTTCTGCATTAGAATCCTGAACGTTCTGCTTCATCTTCATTTCGGCTCCACGGCTTCCGTAAGAAATATACGTGTCATTCAGTTGAGAATTGTATTGAGAAATTTTAGCGTCATACGGCGTTTCTATATAAATAACCTTTTGGTTGCTGTCGATATTAAAAAACTTCCCGTCACCTAAACTTGCTCCGTTTTGCCAGAACATTTGAATCCCTTCGTCTCTGCTTCCGCAGAAAATGGTATTCGTATAGATGTTTTTGCTTTTTGCTTTAGCAATGACATCTTTATAATTAATTTTTCCTTGGTCAAAAGCTTCGTTACCTGCAATGTAGATCAGTTTCATGCTTTTTTCATTTCCGTCCCAATTCAGATTCGTAGATGCATCACGGATTACCGCTCCGCAATATTCACTTCCGCCATTCGTTCTGAGTGCAAATAGTTTTTCGGAAACCAGATCAAGATCCTGAGTAAGCGGAGTAACCTGTCTTATATAATTTTCGTCTTTCAGACCATCATTTCCGTACTCGTACAATGCAATTTCCACTTGCGGAGCTTGTCCGTTGTATTTTAAAGTAGTCAGCGTATTTACAATATTCCACAATCTCGATTTTGCCTGATCGATGAGTCCGTCCATACTGTTTGAAGTATCCAGAAGTAAGGCAACCTGAATTTTATTATCCTTAGAAACCGTAATTTTTGGTTGCGGAGAAACAGTACCTTCCACTGCTTTTCTCTCATTGTACCGATGGCTGCAGCGGATATCTGAAAATTTTCCTGCGCTTAAAAAAGCGGTGATACCTGCTGCGAATGTTATAAATTTTAGAGTATTCATAGAGTCTGTTTTTATCGGTTACTTTTAAAGAATTTCATATTTTGTTTTGATGCTGTATTTCAGTTTGATGTTTTCTATATTGTCAAAAGAATAATCTACGCTGGAATCAGCAGATTCCATTTGCACATTTGCCAATCTGCTTTTATAAGCAACCGGAAGAACAGAATCGCTCATATAATCTTCTATTTCTACGATTTCCACCGGATTTCCTGTCTTTTTACTGATGCTTTCCAATAAATAATCTGCTTTCTCTTTGGCTGCTTTCAGCGCATTTATTTTCACAATTTTTCTGAAGTCTGCAATTTTTGTATTCTTGATTTCAGCAATGTTCAGAGCGGTTACCCATTTTTGGTTCAGATCTTCAAAAATTTTACTCAGATTCGTTTTAGTATTTACTTTAAACTGGAAACTCTTGGTAAATTTCTGAGTCTTGGAATAGAGATTCTGGTACATCGATTTGAATTTAATATCTTCATTTTTAACTCCGTTGCTTTTTAAATAATCAAATAAGAGTTTTTCATTTTCGGCAAGTTGATTTTTGTTATCCGCTTTTATCCCGATGTTGAAGATGATTTCATCCGGTTCAACTTCCATTTCAGCAACGCCTGTTACTTCGATAGTATTTTTTTTAATTTCCTGTGCATGCATGAAACTTCCCAATGTGAAAATTCCGATCCATAAAAAATGTGTCAATTTCATAATTTCTTGTTTTAAATTCTAGAGTAAAATTACTTTCTAGATCAACCGGAATTTTGCAGACTTGGTGAAAAGGAGTTTTGACTTGGTAAACTGAATATTGTCTTGGTCGGCTAATCATCTGTCAGAATATGAAAACTGTCCTGTAAAACATTCATATTTTTAGAATCTATCGATGTAGCTTTAATCATATGGTTTTTAAAAGAAATAATCATTGTACTTTCTTTCTTATTGTTCAGGAATAGATGTTTTGAAACATCATGTTCGTCATCTTCCAGAATGATCTGGTCGTCAAAAATATCGTAATGAAATGCGGACATTTTTTCTGAAGATTTTTCCATAAAAATCAAATATTGGTCTTTATGAAAAAATAAGTATTTGTAAGGGCTTTCTGCAGAAGTTATGGAATATGCATCTTTTAAATTCAAAAGTTTATTTTGATCTTTTGTATCAAAATTACCATTATAATAGGGCAGTCCTATTTTGATCAGAACAATTCCAGGAATCAAGATTTTAAGAAAATGTTCTCTTTATTGTAAATATTTTCTGAAAGAAATTGGTGAAATCTCCAAATATAAAATGAGTCATTTTCAACTGAACATCAGTCAAAAAATTCAGCGGAAAAAAAAGAATAAACTGTAGAAAGAAAATACCTGAAAAAAGACTGAGCTTTTTAAGAATCATTAGTTTGCTGCACATCATGTAGAGCTTAGCGGTGTTTTTTATACATAAAAAGAGAAGCAAAGACCGCAATGCTTACATCCAGAGTGAAAAAGCAAACTTGGTAAACCTCGCTTTTCACTTGGTGAATCATTTTTCTAAGAATCAATTATATGTATATCTTTGTTTTATGAATGGATTTCGGGCTTTTATTTTCATGATGATGATTTTTGTGAATAATCTGTATTCGCAAAATACCGCTGCGCAGGAAGTGGCTGCCGAAACTTCAAAACTCAGAAAAGCAGTTGATACAAAAAACGAATCTGCCGAAGCCGAATCTTACTACCATATTGGAGAGACATTTTATAACAACGGTAACTTCCCGAAAAGCGAAGAATATTTTATTAAATCTAAAAATATCTACGAAAAGCTAAACGACAAACAAAATCTCGAAAAGGTAATTCGTAAGATTGCTCAGTCGCAGGAAAATCAGAACAAATTAAAATCGGCACTTACCAATTATGAAAAAGCATCAAACATTGGGTTTTCAAAATCCAAAAGAGTGTTAAATGCCAATGACGCTTCAAGGCTTTCATCACCTGCGACAGAAAATAAAGCAGAAGCTATTCAGAACAATATAAAAATCAACGAAAAAGAAAATAATAAAGAAGATCTTGCTGCAAGTTACAGCCAAATGGCAGATGTGAATATAGAACAGAATAATATTCCAAAAGCGGAAGAAAATCTTAATAATGCTTATAAAATATCCATCAAAGAAGCTCCGCAGCAGGCTTTGGCGATCAACCGGAAACTTACCGATTTTTATGTCGGAAACAAGAATTTTGATAAAGCCATTGAAGCCAAAAAAGAAGTGTTAAAGGCAGATTTTGTACAAGATAATTCTCAGAAAAAAGTAGAGCAGATTCAGGAGCTTGCAGATATTTACCTCAAGAAAAATGATCCTAAGGAAGCCATTGTTTTACTGAAAAAAGCTTATGAAATTGCATTAAACAAAGGTCATACTCTGGAAGCTCAGAAAAGCGTAAAAAAACTCGACAGTCTATATGCTATTTCCGCAAACACAGATGCTTCCGTAAGTCTTTACCGTGATTTTCTAGGAAAGCTTCCCGATCTGGTTTCCAAAGACCGAAGTTTGGTAGACAATAAAATTCTGGAAGATACCGAACAGAGAATTTCACAGCTCGAACAGGAAAAAAAATTGAAAGATGAACTTATCCGCAAGAAAAATATCTTTAATTACAGCTTAATAATCGCCGTTCTTATTCTTGTCGGAATGATGTTCTTTATTGTCAGAACACTAAAGAAAGTTCAGATTAAAAACAAGAAAATTGCATTGCAGTCATTAAGACGAGAAATGAACCCGCATTTTATATTCAATAGTTTAAACTCGGTCAATCAGTTTATTGCCACCAATAACGAGTTGGAAGCCAATCAATATTTAACTAAATTTTCGAAATTAATGCGTGGCGTGATGGAAAATTCTGCCGAAGATTTTATTCCGTTTCAGCAGGAGCTGGATTTGCTTCAGAATTATATGGCGCTGGAAAAAACACGTTTTGCAGATCAGTTTGATTACGAAATTACCGTAGACGAAAATTTAAACCGACAAAACTTACAGCTTCCCGGGATGATGGTGCAGCCTTTTTTAGAGAATGCAATCTGGCATGGATTGCGTTACAAAACCGAAAAAGGATTTCTGAAACTCAGTTTCAAAAAAGAAAATCAACAGTTAAAAATTGTTATAGAAGATAACGGAATAGGAATTGAAGAGAGCAAAAAGCTGAAAACCGTTCACCAAAAAAACAGGGAAGGAAGAGGAATGAAAAATACGCTGGAAAGGATAAAGCTCCTCAACGATTTGTATAAAAAAAATATCATTTGCTCTGTGAAAGACTCTCCAAATGGTGTTCTCGTTCAAATAACAATGAATTTTTAAAAGGAAAAACTTCCAACTTTAATCGTACCCGGAAAAAATGAAGATAAAATCAGTCATTGTAGACGACGAAAAAATAGCAAGAGATGTTCTCAGAAATTATCTCACCAAATACTGTCCGCAGGTTGAGATTTTGGGAGAAGCAGAAAACATCAAACAAGCCGTTCCTTTAATTGCAGAAAAACAGCCGCAGCTGGTGTTTCTGGACGTCGAAATGCCGTTCGGAAATGCTTTTGATGTGCTGGAAGCAACAGGTGAATTTTCCTACGAAACCATTTTTATCACTGCATTTTCAGAATATTCGCTACAGGCTCTTAACAAATCTGCAAGTTATTACATCTTAAAACCGATAGATATTCAGGAGCTTATATTGGCGGTGAATAAAGTGGCGGAAAGTTTAGAAAAAAATGAAGAAATCAACCGCAACAAAATTCTTCTCGAAAATTTAAAATTAAAACCCGAGAAGCAGCAATTAATTTTACCGACTCTGCAAGGTTTTGATGTGGTAAAAACAGAAGATATTGTAAGACTTCAGGCAGATGGAAATTTCACCCAGGTTTATCTTACAGACGGCACAAAGAAGATGGTCTGCCGTTTTTTAAAACATTTTGACGACCTTCTAGAAAAACCTTTCGTGCGTGTTCACCGTTCTCATATCATCAATACCGATTTTGTAAAATCTTACCACAAAAGTGGAACTGCAACGCTTTCTGATTCAACCGAGATAGAAGTTTCCGGAAGTTTCAAAGATCAGTTTCTGAAAGTTTTTTCCTGATTTTTTTTGGGCAGCAATTTCCGTCCTCCGTTCCCGCTTTTTGTTCGTCGTTCCTCCTCACAAAAGAGCTCCACTCAGGCCGGGCTGCAGCAATTCAACGTTTAAGAGAGCAACGGAAAAGAAGCTGTGGTAAGTGTTTAGAAAAAAGTGGAATTTTACAAACATTCCGCTCCTACGGAGCTCCCACTGATCAGACAAAAATTGTATAATAGAATCGTACAAATAAAGGAGAAAGGCATCATTTTTGAACTTTAAAATTACAAATACAGTATCGTAAAAAGAGCAGACAGAACAACAACGAAGAAGACACGATACGACATGACTCCTTAAATGAATCTACTTATGAAAACTTTTCAGAAAATAGCTATTCCTGTTTCTTTAGGCATTATCGGATTATTATTACTTAATTCCTGTTCGGTAGGAATTCCTGAAGGTGCTACGGCAATTAAAAAATTCGATTCGGATAAATATCTGGGTAAATGGTACGAAATTGCACGTTTCGATTACAGATTCGAGAAAAATATGGATAACGTGACTGCAAACTATTCATTAAATCCGGATGGCTCGATTAAAGTGCAGAATCAGGGCTACAACTATGTGAAAAAAGAGTGGAAAGAATCCATCGGAGAAGCGAGATTCGTAAATGATAAATCTGAAGCAAGACTAAAGGTTTCATTTTTCAAACCTATCTGGGCAGGGTATAATGTAATTGATATTGATGACAATTACCAAAATGCTTTAGTCGTTGGAAACAGCACAAAATATATCTGGATTTTATCAAGAAACAAAGAAATGCCGGAAAGCATTAAAGAAAGATTTTTGGCTAAAGCCAAAAAATTAGGTTATGATACCAATGCATTGATTTGGGTAAAACACAACCAATAGGTATCGAAAGAATTCTTGCTCAAAAGATACCTACTAAAAATCTGTCATTCCAGAGGAATTTCGTAAAAGTATATGAACTACTTGTTTACATTCCGCTGGAATGACAGATTTATGTTTCAATTCAGGTTTTTATATTCTTTCCATTCCGCAAAACGGTGGTCTATTACCTGTTTCATTACATCATAATTTTCATAAGTGTCTTCAATATGATAAAACGTTTCATATTCAAAATCACTTTCTTCGGCGATGCTGTCAAAGATATTGATGTAGTCGGTCGCAAATGAGCTGAATTTATTTCCGAAATCGGTTTCGTCAACATAATAATCTTTTGCGAAGGCATTTCCCAGATCATTCAGATCGTATTCGGAAAATTTTCCGTCACAGGCATCAATTACAAAATCTGCACCTGTAATTTCTCTTCTTTTTACGCTTTCAATTTCGTTTTTACAATCTTCCTGTAATTCTTCAGAAATCAAATCGTTGTTGATGCACCAGTTAAGGAACATTCCGGTGTGTGTAGATCCGTTTTTTTCAGAAAGTTCTTCCGGAAAATCTCCTCCATAATGCCACGAAGCATCATCGTATTTAGTCATATTATTTATTATAGTTGTAGACAGTTGAAACCAAAGATATAAAAAATGATTTTCTTTTGTTCACTACAGAGATTTTCACTTCATTTGTAAGGAATTTATTTCAAAATTAAATACATGCAAAACGCAGTTCTTATTACCATAGGAGACGAGATTTTATCGGGAAACACCGTGGATACCAACTCAAATTTTATTGCTGCCGAACTCAAAAATATAGGCATAAAGGTGGTACAGATTTTTACCGTTTCAGATGAAACACAAATTATTAAAAACACGTTGAAGTCGGCTTTTGAAATTGGAGATGTAGTCATTACGACCGGGGGTTTAGGACCAACCAGGGATGATAAAACCAAGAAAGCTTTAGCCGAGTATTTCAATGATGAGATTGCTTTGGATAAAGCCACTTTCGAGCATCTGAAAGAATATATGCACAAACGCGGAAGAACGGAAATTTTAGAAAGAAACCGTGAGCAGGCTTTTGTTCCTACAAAATCTAAAGTTTTTCAAAACTATAACGGTACTGCTCCCTGCATGATGATGGAAGAGAACGGAAAACTTACTTTCAGTTTGCCTGGTGTTCCTTACGAGGTAAAACCTTTAATGAAAGATCAGATTATACCTTTTCTGAAAGAAAAATTGAATCTCAATTATATTTCTACAAGAATCGTTTCGGTAGTGGGAATTCCGGAAAGTATTTTGGCAGATAAGATTGAAAACTGGGAACTTGCTTTGCCGGAAAATCTCTCTTTATCCTATCTTCCTATCGGAACGAGAGTCAAACTGAGGCTTACTGCAACGGGAATTGATGACCGTCTTTTGCAGATACAGCTGGAAGATGAAATTCAGAAATTATTCCCGATTATTGGTGAAAATATTATCGCAACCACAGAAGATAAGATCGAAAAAATACTGGGCGAAATTTTAAGTGAAAGACAAATGACCATTTCTACCGCTGAAAGTTGTACCGGTGGCAAACTGGCACAAATGTTAACGTCAAATCCGGGAAGTTCAAAATATTTTACCGGTGGAATTGTTGCCTATGCTACTCAGAAAAAAATAGATATTCTGAAGGTTTCACCAGAAACTGTAGAACGTTTTACAGTGGTAAGTGAAGAAGTGGCGACGGAAATGGCGGAAGGCTGTCAGAATTTATTTAAAACGGATATTTCACTTTCTACAACAGGGGTCGCCGGCCCGGGAAAAGGAGAAGATGGAAAAGAAATAGGCTTGGTCTACTACACGATAAAAGTGAAAGATGAATCTGAAACCTTTAAACTGTATATGCCTCACTTAGACAGACAGGATTTTGCGTATTTTGTTTCACAAAAGATAATTCAGGATCTGGTAGGGATTTTAATTCGCGGGTAAAAAGAATCTTTAGGGTACATTTAAAGGTACTTCCGTTATAATTTGCTGATTTTGAAATTAAAAAAAGTCGGGATATCCATTTTAATTTTATCAAAAAAGAGATTCATAAAATAAATTAACTTTACCGTAACAAACTTTAAATTAAGTATACATATTGTATAAATTATTATTACAATGAAATCGCTATCTTATTATTGTGCACAGAATCACAAAAATATAGGCGATTGCATAAGACCTTAAAAAAAATAAAAGTTTTCTTATGAAAAAATTAACCCTTTCTTTGTTTTTACTGGCAGGAATTTGTTCGCAAAACACGCTGAACGCTCAGGCTACATCAACAAAATCAGTATCTACCACAGATAAAGGTTTAGACATCAGTCTGATGGATAAATCTGTTCGTCCGCAAGATGATTTCTACAGTTACGTGAGCGGAACCTGGATGAAAACAGCCAAAATTCCTTCGGATAAACCAACCTGGGGAAGCTTCAACAAATTGGCAGACGATACAGACAACAACTCGATGACGATTTTGAATTCTCTTCTGAAAGACAAATTTGCAGAGGGAAGCGAAGGAAAAAAAATTCAGGATCTGTATGCGACGTATATGAATATGCAGAAGAGAAATGCAGACGGAATAAAGCCTATCCAGGAAAACATCAGTAAAATTGATGCCATCAAAAATCTTACGGATCTGCAGAATTATTTAGCATCGGTAACAAAAGAAGGTGACAATGCATTCTACAGTTGGGGAGTATATGCTGATCTTAAAGATTCTAATATGAATGCCGTGTATCTTGGTGATGCTTCATTGGGAATGGGAAGAGATTATTACCAGAAAGTAGATGTGAAAAATACCGAGGCTCTTGCAGAATACCAAAAGTATGTAGCATCAATGCTCAAGGAATTGGGTTACAAAAATGCTGATGCAGCTGCAAAAGGAGTGGTAGACTACGAAAAAAGTATTGCAAAAAACTTACTTACCAATGAGCAGAGCAGAGACAATACCTTACAGTACAATCCAAAAACGGTTGCAGAATTATCTTCTTTGGTGAAAAACGTAGATCTTGCTTCCTATCTAAAAAAAGTAGGCGTAGCTACAGACAGAGTCATCATCGGTGAGATAGGTTATTACAAAAACTTCGATCAGTTGGTAAATGAAAAGAATCTTCCGGTAATTAAAGATTATCTTAAGTTTCACATGATCAACGGCGGAGCTTCTTATTTAAGTGAAAAATTAGGAGATACGAAGTTTGCTTTTTATGGCAAATATTTGAGAGGCCAACAAGAGCAGAGAGCTTTAAACAAAAGAGGATATGAGTTGATTAACGGTTCTTTGGGTGAAGCTTTCGGTAAATTGTATGTTGAAAAATATTTTCCGGCTGAAGCAAAAGCTCAGATGGTGGAACTGATTGATTATCTGAAGAAGAGCTTTGGAGTCCACATCAATAATTTAGCTTGGATGTCTTCTACAACGAAGGAAAAGGCGATGCAGAAATTGAATAAATTTACTGTAAAAGTTGCTTATCCGGATACATGGAAAGATTATTCTAAATTAACGATCACTCCGGAATCTAAAGGAGGAAATTTATACTCAAATCTTCAGAATATTGCAGAATGGCAGTACAGTAAAGATTTGGCAAAAATCGGAAAACCTGTAGATAAAACAGAATGGGGAATGACTCCTCAGACGGTAAATGCATATTACAATCCGGTATATAATGAGATCGTTTTCCCAGCTGCAATTCTTCAGCCACCTTTCTTTAATCCTAAAGCTGATGCTGCGGTTAATTTTGGTGGAATCGGTGCAGTGATCGGTCACGAGATCAGCCACGGTTTTGATGATTCCGGTGCTCAGTTTGATGCAGACGGAAATCTTGTAGACTGGTGGACTCCGGAAGATAAAGCCAATTTTGAAAAAGCAACAAAAGCTCTGGCTGCACAGTATGATAAATATGAGCCGGTAAAAGGAACTTTCGTTAACGGAACTTTCACAAACGGTGAAAACATCGCAGATTTAGGCGGAGTAAATATTGCTTACGATGCATTGCAGATGTATTTGAAAGATAAAGGAAATCCGGGCGTCATCAGCGGTTATACTCAGGATCAGCGGTTTTTCCTTAGCTGGGCAACAGTTTGGAGAACTTTGTCAAGTGAGAAATATATGGTAAACCAAGTGAAAACAGACCCGCATTCTCCTGGATATTTCAGAAGTTTCGGTCCGTTGACGAACGTGGATGCTTTCTACAAAGCATTCGATGTGAAACCTGGTGACAAATTATACAAAAAGCCGGAAGACAGAATTAAAATCTGGTAATCAATATCAAAACCGTTCAGAAATGAGCGGTTTTTTTTATTCAATAGAAACGGGCTTTAGCCCGTTTTTCGATTACAAAAGATTCTATGGCTTTAGCCAAAAATTAATTATAGTTTAGGCTAATAATATTTAAAAAAGTCTGGAAATTGGTTTAACATAATTTGCTATATTTGATCAAACTGATTACAATTCAAAATTAATTTAATGAAAAAGCTAAATATTGCAATACTTGCATTCTCTGGTATTGTCTTTTTAAATTCTTGCGGAACAGCTAAAAATGTTGCTGAAAAACCTGAAGCAACCAGCGATTTAGTTCGCGCAGAACCGGTAAAAAACGCTGAACAAAAAGAAGAAGGACTGAATTTATCTTATATGGACACCACTGTCCGTCCGCAAGATGATTTCTTTAATTATGTCAACGGAAATTGGGTGAAAACGACTCAGATTCCTTCAGATAAAGCCAGTTGGGGATCTTTCAATGCGTTGAGAGAAAACGTAGACGATGCTTCGCTGAGTATTTTAAACAAAATATTGACCGAAAAATATGCTGAAGGTTCTGAAGGACAGAAAATTCAAAATCTGTATGCATCTTTTATGGATGTTGAAAAGAGAAATGCTGCAGGAATTGCTCCCATCAAATCTGATTTAGCTAAGATTGATGCTATTAAGAATGTAAACGATTTACAAAAGTATCTTTTGGAAGCTACAAAACTTGGTGACAACTCATTTTACGGCTGGAGAGTAAGTGCCGATATGAAAAATTCTAACATGAATGCTGTCTACCTTGGTGGTCCGGATCTTGGTCTGGGAAGAGATTATTATCAGAAAGTAAATGAAGCCAACACAAAAACTCTCGCAGAATATCAGAAATATGTTGCGCAGCTGTTTGGAGTTTTAGGGTATAAAAATGCTGATGCTGCCGCCAAAAATGTAGTCGATTTTGAGAAACAGTTAGCCAATTATTTACTGACTCTTGAGCAAAACAGAGATGCAAATTTAAGATACAATCCTAAAAACATATCCGAATTATCTGGTCTGGTGAAAAATATTAATCTTGCTAAATATCTGAAAGATGCGGGAGTAAATACAGATACAGTGATCGTTGGTGAGATGAAATATTACCAGAATATGGATCAGTTTATCACTCAGAAAAATCTTCCTTTACTAAAAGATTATCTTAAATATCATGTCGTAAACGGCAATGCAGGCAATTTGGGTGAAAGTTTAGACAATATCCGTTTCGATTTTTATTCAAAATATCTTCAGGGTCAGAAAGAGCAGCGTGCGATGGATAAAAGAGGGCTGGCTTTGGTCAATGGTGTTTTGGGTGAAGCTTTCGGTAAATTGTATGTAGACGAATATTTCACTCCGGAATCTAAGCAGCAGATGGAAATGTATATTGATTACATTTTAAAATCATTCAAAAATCACATCAGTGAGATGGATTGGATGTCTCCCGAAACGAAAGTGAAAGCTCAGGAAAAATTGTCTAAATTCACTGTGAAGATCGCTTATCCGGATCAGTGGAAAGATTATTCTCAATTAAAAGTGCAGGCTCCGGATCAGGGCGCAACTTTATACTCCAATCTTCAGAATGTTTCTGCGTGGCAATATCAGAAAAGTCTTGAAAAAGTAGGAAAACCTGTCGATAAAACGGAATGGGGAATGTCTCCGCAAACAGTCAATGCATATTACAGCGGATCAAACAACGAGATTGTTTTTCCTGCAGCCATTCTGCAGCCGCCTTTTTACAATCCGAAAGCTGATGCTGCCGTTAATTTTGGTGGAATCGGTGCAGTTATCGGCCACGAAATTTCGCATGGTTTTGACGACAGCGGATCAAGATTCGATGGTGACGGAAATTTGAACAACTGGTGGACAGAGCAGGATCGTAAGAACTTCGATGCAAAAGTGGGTCAGCTGGCCGCGCAATACAATGCTTACGAGCCGGTAAAAGGAAGTTTTATCAACGGTAAATTTACAAGTGGAGAAAATATCGGGGATTTGGGTGGAGTAGCCGTTGCTTACGATGCTCTTCAGATGTATCTTAAAGACAAAGGAAATCCGGGATTGATAAGTGGTTTTACTCAGGATCAGAGATTTTTTATGAGCTGGGCAACAGTTTGGAGAACCAAATCTACCGATCAGTATATGATGAATCAGGTAAAGACAGATCCGCATTCACCGGGATATTTCAGAGCTTTTGGTCCCTTGGTTAATCAGGACGGTTTTATAAAAGCATTCGATATTAAACCGGGAGATAAGCTCTATAAAGCTCCGGAAGAAAGAATAAAAATCTGGTAAAGATTATAAAATTGTAATACGAAACGCATCTCTTCAGGTGCGTTTTTTTTGTTTACAATACATTTTTCCGGAGATGAATTGTATAAGAAATATTAATTATTGTTTAACAATACTTGATGATATTGTTTTATTTTGATAAAAATGATTGTAAAATTTTGTATGTGATAGTTTTTTTATAAATTTAAACAATGGATTGGTCAAAAATTTGCTGATCCAAACCAACATCAACAATCACAAAACAATAACAATATGGCAATGTTTAATTATGGCGTTGGCGGTAACGAGGTAAAAGTCGACGCTAATGAAGCTATTCAGGAAATTCAGGAAAACAAATCGCTCATCGTAAGTCAGCTTACAACAGATGAATCTTATGTCCCCGAAATTGTAACAGGATTAAAAACTGTAGAGGATGTTTTCAGACATTTTCAGCCCAGTGTTGCCGTGCAGCACGAAGCGGAAGACGGAAATGTGGTAGAAGAAGAATTCCGCTTTCAAAATCTTGCAGACTTTACTCCCAAAAATCTTGTTCAGAAATCAGATTACCTTCAGCAACTCAGCATGGAGCAGGAGCAATACAACAAAATCGTACGTCAGCTAAAGACCAATAAAATTCTGCGCAATATGCTGGAAAATGATCAGACCAGAGCTGCATTCATTGAAGCTCTAAAGGAAGTTGCACAGGAACTTGAAAAATAATTAAACACCACACAGATATTATGGATAGTAAATTACAGGCTGCAGAAAGCCAACAGCATAATCAGCAACAGCAATCCGGAAAACCAAAGGGAAATCCTATTGAAGAATTAAATAAAATCGGAGGCTTTGGCTTTATAGAATCTGTTGTAGACGGGATTGCGAATATGAACCCGACCAGAAAAGCACGAAAAGAAATCTTTCTGAATGATGCCAATAAAGCTGAAGAAAGAAAAGAGCTTTTGCAGAAGATCAATCTTTGGGTCGAGCTTTTAGGAAGCAACGAACCTGCCGAAAAAATGGCAGATACCTGCAAAACAAAAGCACAGTCTGCAGAGCAGAATTTAAAAACAAATTTAAAAAATACACTGGATGCAGTCCGTCAGTTAGAAACCAACTACAGAACGGTGGCGCAATTTTATAAAAATACAGAGCTTGATAAAGTGGACAATGTAAGCATTGTGAATGCGAGTCTGGATCAGGTTTCGGATCTGGACAATCCTTTGTTTATCGAAGCAATTGCAGAAGAATTTAAACAATATTACGACCGTTTAGATCTTAGAGATAATTATTCTATTTTAGCCATTCCCGGATATCTGGGATCAAATAAAGTGATCGAAAAATGGGCAAAGATCTGTAATGAAAACAAAGTGATGATGGTGACGGATTTTGCTAATCTGGACAAACCGGATGATGTGGTAGATTTATTCCACTCAGCAAATCTTACGGGTGGCGAACTGCACAGAAGTAACGTTATCATGACTTGTAACTGGTTGGTTGGCCGTGGCAGAGCTGAAGAAGTAGGTGAAGAGGAAAATGTGGAACTTCCGCCATCCACCTCACTGGCTGGAAAAATTCATAAAACACTGATGTCGCAAGTTGCAGCCGGTAAAAAACATGGTAATATCAATGAAGTAGACGCTGTAAAATTTGAATTGAAAAAAAGCGAAATCTCTCAGTTGGAAAAAATGGGATTGGTTCCTATGGTGAATGAATATGGTAAAATCATGGCATTTTCTGCGAAAACTTTATTTACCGGAGATAATATCGGTCTGCAGACTTACTCCGTTGTTCGTGTATTCGATTATGTAACCAAAGTTTTATTGGATTTCCTGAACAGAAGAGCTTTTGAAAACTGGAATGCCAGAAACGAAGATGATCTCAGAAAACAAATTGTAACATTTTTAGACGGTATAAAAGGTGCCGATAAATTGATTGAGAAGTTTAAAATTGTTCGTTTCGAACAGGATAAAGTCAATAAAGACAGAGTATGGCTGGATATTCGCTTAACCCCTTATTTCCCGACTAAAAGTTTTGTAATAAAACTGGATGGACACAAAGGAGATGACGGTAATGAATGGGATGCAGAATATATTCAGGATTAAATCTTTTAAAATAGTAACAGAACCGGTGTTGAAAAACATCGGTTTTTTTGTTTGAATTAATTCTTGTTTACGTATTGTTGATTGTGCTCCATAGGAGCAATATCTGTGTAAAACTTAGATTTATAAGAAAATAGGTGCGCTCCGTAGGAGCGCTATCTCCGTTGCCTATTTAAATAAATTTGCTTTTTATTTTGTACACATTCATATCTCAAAATAATAAAACAACAGCAAATAATAAATTATCTTTGCATATAAAATGAGACGGCTTTTTGAAACAATTTAACAATACAGCAGAATTTCTGCATATAGGAACCAAGCTTTTGAAATGGTATGATCAGAATGCAAGAGATTTACCTTTCAGAAATACAAAAGATCCGTACAAAATCTGGATCTGCGAGATTGTTTTTCAGCAGACCAGGATCGCTCAGGGATTAAACCATTACAATAATTTTATCAAAAGATTTCCGGATGTGCAGACTTTGGCAAATGCTGAAGAAGATGAGGTTTTATTATATTGGAAAGGTTTAGGGTATTATTCGAGAGCGATCAATATTCATAAGGCTTCAAAGCAGATTATTGATGATTATGGTGGTGAATTTCCTTCAGATTATGAAGAAATTTTAAAATTAAAAGGTGTTGGGAAATACACTGCGGCGGCAGTTTCCAGTATTTGTTTTAATGGAAAAATGCCTGCTGTTGATGGTAATTTTTACAGAGTACTGAGCAGGGTTTTTGCAGATGATTTTGATATTTCAAATTCCGGAGCTTTCAATTATTTTTCGCAGTTGGCACATTTAATAATGCCGGAAAATGTAGGAGATTTTAATCAGGCGATGATGGATTTGGGTTCGGAAATCTGCAAACCCAGAAATCCTCTCTGCGCAGAATGTCCGCTAAATAATGACTGTTTGGCTTTTTCATTACATAAAGTTTCAGAATTTCCTGTAAAAACCAAAAAGGTAAAAGCAACAGATTTAGAACTAAAATACTATTTTGTTCACAGAAACGGAGAATTTCTAATCCAGCAGAGAAAAGATGATTTTATCTGGAAAAAGCTTTTTGAGTTTCCGTCTGAGATTACGGATTCCTTGCTGTCTTTTATAAAAAGTGTGAAAAATGTTCACCATAAGCTGACTCATAAGAATTTAAGTATAGAGATTTTTAATGTGGAGGTAGATTCAGAAGAGGTTTGGAATGAGTTTATTGGTGAAAATAACTACATAATTACCAATCTTCAAAGTTCAGAAGAAAAATCTTTTCCGAAACCACTGGAAACGTACATTCAGAATTATGCTTTAGCGTATAAGTTTTTATAATTGGGAAAATTGTAGCATATTCATATAGTTGTCATTCATAGAGAATCCAATGATATTGCAGGGTAATAAATTATATAATGATGGAGTTTAGATTCCTGCGGAAAGACAAATTGGGTACTCTGTAAAATTTAAATCAAATCCTTATAAGGTAAAAGTTAAAACCCACTGAAATGCTGAAATTTGTATTCCAAAATCTGAAATGTAATTTGTATTTTTGCAAAATGATTAGAAAAGTCATTTTTATTTTCGCTTCACTGCTCCTTATTTCCTGTGAGAAAGATGCTCAGCCGAAACCTTATGGTGAATTGAGATTAGAATATCCCGCGCCGAGATATCAGAAGTTTGATAAAAACTGTTCCTATACGTTTGAGTATTCGGATTTCGCTACAATTGTTGACGCAAAAAAGCCGTGTTGGTATTATATGAACTACCCGAAGATGAAAGCAAAAGTTTTCATTACCTATTTTCCGGTAAAAGGTGATTTTGCTGATCATGTACGGGAATCTGAAAAAATGGTGTATGAGCATACGATAAAGGCCAGTTCTATCGATGCTAAATCTTTTCAGTATCCGGAGAAAAAAGTTTATGGAAATTTCTATGAACTGAAAGGGCAGAGTGCGTCTAATCTTCAGTTTTATGCTACGGACAGTACGAAACATTTTGTAACCGCTTATTTATATTTTGATACAAGACCAAAACCGGATTCTCTGGCGCCGGCAATAGATTATATCAAAAAAGACATCAAGCATATGCTCGATACTTTTGAGTGGAAAAATTAAATTTAAGTATAACAATCGTTGAGATTGTATAAAATAAAAAGAACAGAAAAATATGGTGTCGTTAGATTCCGTATCATTTTTAAAATAAGAAAATACATATGACATCGCAAGATTCCATATGACCGTTAAAAAAAATAAGAAAATACATATGACATCGCAAGATTCCATATGACCGTTAAAAAAAAATAAGAAAATACATATGAAACTTTTAGTTGTAGGAAGTGTTGCGTTTGATGCAATAGAAACACCATTCGGGAAAACCGATAAAATTTTAGGAGGAGCTGCCACATATATCGGGATTACAGCATCTGTGATGGGCGTGAAATCCGGGATTGTTTCTGTTGTGGGAGGAGATTTCCCGCAGGAACATTTGGATATGTTCAACAAGAGAAATATCAACATCGAGGGATTAGAAATTGTAAAGGATGGAAAAACTTTCTTCTGGTCCGGAAAATACCATAATGATTTAAATTCAAGAGATACATTAGCTACTGAAGTGAACGTTCTTGAAAATTTTGATCCGAAAATTCCTGATTCTATGCAGGATGCAGAGATTTTACTTTTAGGGAATCTTCATCCTGGAGTTCAGTTGTCTGTACTTGAAAAGATGAATCAGCGTCCTAAATTGGTAATCCTGGATACCATGAATTTCTGGATGGATTCTGCAATGGATATTTTGAAAGAGATGATCGCTAAAACTGATGTCATCAGTATCAATGACGAAGAGGCAAGACAGCTTTCAGGAGAATACTCTTTAGTAAAAGCAGCGAAAATAATCCACACCATGGGTCCTAAGTTTGTCATCATCAAAAAAGGTGAGCATGGTGCTATTCTTTTCCATGACGATAAGATTTTTGCAATTCCTGCGCTCCCATTAGAAGAGGTTTTTGACCCTACCGGAGCGGGAGATACTTTCGCAGGTGGTTTTGCAGCGTATTTGGCTAAGAAAGGAAAGTTTGATTTTGAAACCATGAAGTCTGCTTTAATTGTAGGTTCTGCAATGGCATCTTTCACTGTGGAAAAATTCGGAACAGAAAGAATAGAGGAAGTTACTGAAGCCGATATGTTCAGCAGATTGAAAGAATTCAAAGAATTAACGACTTTTGATGTGGAGTTGCAGTAATTACAGCTTTTTAAGAAATATTTATAATAAAAAATTGAGTGTAATTCGCTAAGAATTATAAATTTGCAACTCGTTTAAAATAGTACAATGATAAATAAATTAAAAATTGCTTTTCTTTTTGGGATTTTTACTTTGTTGTTTTCAACAAAAGTGAATGCTCAGCTAAAGCCGGGTCAATTAATAGACGGTATTGCGGCTGTGATAGGCAATGAGATTGTTCTCGAATCTGATGTAGAAGAACAGATGAATTATGCAAAACAGCAAGGTGCAGGTACAGCAAGCAAATGTGAATTTCTGGAAAATCTGATCAACAACAAATTTCTTGTTTTTGAAGCTAAAAAAGATACCCTGATCGAGAACCGTTCTGCGGCCATCAAAGATCAGGCAAATGCCAAATACAACCAGTTGCTTTCTCAGTTTCCGGATGAAAAATCGATGTTGGCAGCGTACAAATTCAGAACCGGATACGAAATGAAAAATGCCATCGAAAAGATAGATACAGATACCTATTACGGTCAGGCAAAATATCAGAGAATTACAGATAAAGCGGACGTTACTCCCAATGAAGTAACAGACTTCTACAATCTTTATAAAGCGCAGCTTCCAGAAATAAAGGATGAAATTTCAATTTCTCAGATCGTGATGAATCCTAAACTGACGGAAGCTCACAAAGATGAACTGATTAATAAATTAAAAAAAATAAAAGCGGATATTGCAGGCGGAGAAAGTTTTGAAAGCCAGGCAAGAATTTACTCTGAGGATCCGGGTTCTGCACCCAACGGCGGTTTGATGAAAAACGTCTTCAAAGGACAAATGGTAAAGCCATTCGAAGCCGCAGCTTTAAATCTTCAGGAAGGTGAAATTTCAGACCCTATTGAATCAGAATTTGGATATCACATTATTCAGCTGGTGAAAAAATCCGGTAAAGCGTACGATGCAAGACATATTCTTTTGATGGCAACACCTACAGAGGATGAAATAAAAACAGCCAAGAAAAAGCTGGATAGTATCCGTGGATTAATCTTAGCTGAAAAAATAACATTCAAAGATGCTGCTTTTAAATTTTCTGACGATAAAAGAACAAAGTTCAATGCCGGAGTAATTGCAGGTGGAGACGGTTCCAATAAAATTGAAAAAGAAAGTATTCCAGGAACAGTTAGCTACGAATTGGCAGGTCTAAATAAGAATGATATTACTTCTGCTTTTGAGGATGAGGATGACAGAAAAAGAAAAGTGGTGAAGATCATTAAAATTGAAGATGTAATTCCTGCTCACCAGATCACTATGGAAACCGATTACGACAGGATTAAGCAAATGGCTCTCCGAAAAAAGCAGGGCGAGATGGTTGAGAAATTTGTAAATTCAAAAATATCAACAACTTTTATTTCATTAGACGGTCGCTACGACTCGTGTGATTTTAAAGGAAACTGGAAAAAAGAATCCCTCAAAAAATAAAAACAAAACCTTCAGAATTCTGGAGGTTTTTTTATGTAAAAATCATTCGGTATGATTATAGAATCTCAGTTTTTAGTATTTTTACAGCATGAGTAATTTTATCGATTTCAATTCAGCAAAAAAGCTTCATGACATGCAGGAAAGTAAGAACAGAATCACCGAACTGTTTACTATAAAATATCCTGTCATTCAGGGAGGGATGATCTGGCATTCTGGCTGGAAATTGGCATCTGCAGTTTCCAATTGCGGAGGTTTGGGTTTAATTGGAGCAGGAAGCATGTATCCTGATGTTTTAAGGGAAAATATCCAGAAATGCAAGAAAGCTACAGACAAACCTTTTGGTGTCAATATACCGATGTTATACCCAAACTTAGATGAAGTTATTCAGATTGTTCTGGAAGAAGGAGTGAAGATCGTTTTTACATCTGCAGGAAATCCGAAAACATATACAGAATCTCTTCAGAAAGAAGGTTTAAAAGTAGCTCATGTAGTTTCTTCTACCAAATTTGCCATGAAATGTGAAGATGCAGGAGTAGATGCTGTTGTTGCCGAAGGATTTGAAGCCGGAGGTCATAACGGACGAGACGAAACCACTACGTTCTGTCTTATCCCGAATGTGAAAAATCATATTTCAAAACCATTAATTGCAGCAGGCGGAATTGCTCTGGGTTCGCAAATGAAAGCAGCAATGATTTTGGGCGCAGACGGAGTGCAGATCGGAAGCCGTTTTGCAGCTACAGCAGAAGCAAGTGCTCACGATATCTGGAAGAAAAAAATAACCGAACTGAAAGAAGGAGATACCCATCTCACTCTGAAAGAACTGGCTCCTGTAAGAATGGTGAAAAATAAATTCTTTAATGAGCTTGAAGAAATTTATAACACAGGAAGAAATTCTGAATCTTTGATGGCAGCATTGGGAAGAGCAAGAGCGAAGCGCGGAATGTTTGAAGGCGACATGGAAGATGGCGAACTGGAGATCGGTCAGGTTTCCGCTTTGATTAATGAAGTTTTGCCTGTAGAAACTGTTTTTACCAATCTTCTGAGAGAATTTGAAGATGCTAAAATGCCTAAATTTTAATTTTTATAAAAAAATAGTTTACTAAGATAAAACAGTAAGAATTCCCCTCCTTTGGAGGGGTGGCGAAAATTCAGAGAATTTTTGACGGGGTGGTCAAAATATAAGTCACAATGGGAAAATTCATAGACTCTTCAATTCAAACCCAATATTTTCCTTTGCCTGAAGTTCATATTTATCTCTGAAATATTCAGTTTTAAATATATTTTCCAACTCCAAAAAGTGTTTTAAAACCTTCTTTCTTCCCGGTTTATAAAGAAAGTCGGGATAAATTGCATATTCTTTTCTTATCTGTTGGGTATATTGTATATAGGTTTTGGTATCTTTTCCTAAAACCGATAAATCTGCATCCAGCAAATAATTAATATCTCTGTTTTCGGATAATTGATGAGATTTTGTTGCTATGATTTGCTGTAAAATTTCCTTTATATCTTTTGGACTTACCGCCAGTTTTTCCAGCGCCTGTTTGGCAAAATCTGCACTTTTTTCTTCATTGAGTTTTGATGCAGCATCATAAATTACATCGTGGTAAAAAACCGAAAAAGAGATATTGCTGAAATTCAGGATTTTATCTTTCACCACTTCCAGTTCCGAGAACATATTTTCCAGATGATTCAGATTGTGATAATGTCTTCCTTTTTCAGAATATTTTTTTTCAATCTCACGCCACAGTTGGTCTGCAAGAGTTTCGTTTTTAGTATAATCGACACAAATCCGGAAAAACCTTTCTTTTAAATTCATAATTAAAGATAAAAAAAGGAACTTAAAAAGTTCCTTGATTTGCTTCCAGATGTGCCTTTAATTCTGCCCAGCCACCGCCATTGTAGCCATCTTTCAAACCCTGAGATTGTAGAAATTCCAAAGCTTTTCCGCTTCTGTTTCCACTTCTGCAGAATAAAACGACGGGCTTTTCAACAGATAAAATTTCCTCTTTTCTGTCTTCCACTTCTCCTAAAGGGATATTTTTTGCACCGTCGATACTTCCGTCCATTTCAAGTTCCATGGGCTCACGTACATCTACTAAGTGGTAATTTCCTGATTTTAAAACTTCTGCTAATGACATAATATTGATTATTTAAATTAAATTTAGATCTTGAGGATTATGAATTTTTCATCCATCCAAAGACTAACAAATTTATAAAATAATCTTAGTTTTGCAAGGTAAAAATTATGAATTCAACTGCCGAAAAATATACGCACCTGATAAAATCTAAAGCCAAAAGTTTCGGGTTTCAGAATTGTGGTGTCTCAAAGGCAGGTTTTCTGGAAGAAGATGCCCCACATCTGGAAAAATGGCTCAAAAATAATTTTCATGGTGAGATGAGATACATGGAAAATCATTTTGATAAAAGACTCGATCCGAGATTGCTGGTTGAAGGTTCAAAGTCGGTGATTTCGCTTTCGTACAATTACTTTCCGGAAGAGAAAATTTCTACTTTAGAGAACTTTAAAATTTCAAAATATGCGTATGCCGAAGATTACCATGAAGTAATCAAAGAGATTCTTCGTGAAATGGTTGCCGAGCTGCAACAGGAAATCGGGGATTTTTCTTTTCGGGTTTTCGTAGATTCTGCGCCTGTTCTGGAAAGGAGCTGGGCAAAAAAATCGGGCATTGGTTGGGTAGGAAAGAATGCTAATTTAATCACCAAACAAAGCGGTTCCTTTTATTTTCTGGCAGAAATTATCTGCGATCTTGAATTGATTGCCGACACCGAAACAAGCGATCACTGCGGAACCTGCAGAAAATGTATAGATGCCTGTCCTACAGATGCAATTGTTTCGGATAAAATAATTGATGGAAGCAAATGTATTTCTTATGCAACGATAGAACTGAAAGAAGAAATTCCGGATTATTTTAAAGATAAAATGGAAGATTGGATGTTTGGCTGTGATATTTGTCAGGATGTCTGCCCCTGGAATCGCTTTTCTGCCCCCAATCTTCAAAGCAGATTTCAGCCAAATGAGTTTTTAAAGAGCTTCAAAAAGGGAGAGTGGAAAGAGCTCACTCAGGAGTTGTTCTCGGAAATTTTCAGAAAATCGCCTGTGAAGCGAACGAAATTTGCCGGATTGAAAAGGAATATCAGATTTTTGGAAGATTAGTTCGATTTCTTTATCCATTCATCAAAAGGGATTAATATTTTTTCAAAGTTTTCATCCTCTTCCGCGTAGCCTGGCACAAAAATATTCGCATTTTGATCTATATAAAAATTAAATCCTGCGGCATCATCATTATCTGTTGAAAAATCGCTGTCTTTTTGAAATCTGTAAAGTTTTACAAAGTAATAGGGATTGTTTTTTGTTGGTCTTGTAATTATTTCAAATGTAAGTTTCTCTCCTTCCGATATATTTATTTTATTGATTTTTATTAACTTTTTCTCAAGTTTCTTTAAAATATTCTTTTCGAATTCTGTGTAAGAAAATTGATAGGGTACAAACTTTCCATCACTTTCTTTTGTGTCTTTTAGATGATTTCTATGGTCTGTAGTTTTTATTTCTTTGCCGTTTCTATCTAAATAGCCAGAAATTTTTGTATTGACCAACTGCGGATGTTCCGGATCCTTTTCTCTGTCAAAATAGCAACCCTGACAATAATAAAGATAACCGAAATTAAGTTGACTGATAAAATCATACTTTGCTGGTATCAGAATATTACCTTGCAAATCTGAGAGACCTACTTTTCCTTCTTTTGAGGTAAAACGAAAGGCAGCTTCCTTATGATAATCAGGACCATTGTCAAAATAATAAGGATAAAACAAGAATTTGCCCTGTCTATCAACATAATGACTGTTTTTGATTGAGCCAATAAAAATAATTTCATCTTTTATTTCTTTGTCATGCACACCAGAACTGTAAAAAGAAACAAAAGGTTCTACAATTACTTTTCCATCTTGGTCTACGATACTTATAATACTGTCATTTTCGCTCTTGAAAAATATTTTTTTTGTCTGACTCAGATATAATGATGAAATTAAAAGGAATAATAAGTTGAAATTTTTCAAAATGAGATTAAAATGTTTTGGTTAAGTATCCTGTTCGGAATTTTAGCTCCAAAAATAAAAAGGGTTGTTGATGACACCCTAAAGTGTAAACTTTAAGGAGATTAAAAAGATGACGTAAATAAAATAATAAAAGCCTTCTTATAAAAGAAGAAACTGACTTTCAGGAGATAAAGTTCTCAAAATCAACGTTTTTTCTGTACTCTTTTAGGCGCTATTTTTACCCGTACTTTTAATCTTTTCTGAGATTTATTGGTTTTTTGCATATTTGTGAAAGTTTGATATTTAAATTTACTTATTTTTTCAATTAAAACAATACTTTTACGCAATATTGAAAATTAACTTTTATTAATCTGGAATGAAAAACGTGAGTATGAAGATTATTGTTATCTATATTCTGAAAACTATAGGAATAATTTTAGGAATTATTGTTATATATGCACTTTTGGGATACCTGCTTCCTTTCATTGAAGTTTCTGGGAAAGAAGATGGCGAGAAAAAAGAAATCCCTATTTATATTTATACCAACGGCGTTCATACGGATATCGTAATGCCCGTAAAAAATGAAATCCAGGATTGGAGTTCCAAGATACCTTTTGCTAATACAAAATCTAAGAGCACAGACTACAGCTACGTTGGAATAGGGTGGGGCGATAAAGGTTTCTATCTCGATACTCCTACTTGGGCAGATCTTAAAGTTTCCACAGCTCTGAAAGCCGCTTTCTGGCTGAGTGAATCTGCAATGCACTGCACCTATTACAGGAACATGAAAGAAGCAGAAGACTGCAAGAAAATAATGATCAGCCAAAATCAGTATCGAGCACTTGTGAAATTTGTAGATGCTAAATTTGACCGGGATGAAAGCGGACATTATATTTTAATTCCTACCAATGCAGTTTACGGAAATAATGATGCGTTTTACAATGCGCAGGGAAGATACAGTTTTCTGAATACATGCAATACATGGTCGAATAATGCTCTGAAAGCCGCCGGACAAAAAGCAGCACTCTGGACTCCTACCGACTACGGGATTTTCTTACATTATCAATAAGATTGAGTGAGAATTTCTACTTACTATTCCCGGCTGTTGTTTTTTCTTGTAAAGACAACTCAAAAAATGTTTTGATTATATAAATTGTGGCGAAAGTACAGTTTTAAAAAAAAGACAAAGATCGGTTTAGATAAGAAAATAAAGGAGCGTCGGAAACGCTTGAGTTTTGCAAAGGCAAAAAAATGGATACAGATCAAATGGATTAACCATTATAATAAAAAATCCCTCAAATTGTAAAATTTGAGGGATTTGTGGTTTCTCCAGGAATCGAACCAGGGACACATGGATTTTCAATCCATTGCTCTACCAACTGAGCTAAGAAACCATTCTTTTACTTCGTTGTTTTAAAGTGATGCAAAAGTAGTAAGTTTTCGTATATGAAGCAAGTATTAACCGTACTTTTTTAACTAAAAATTAAAACTTACTGATTTTCAGGAGTATTATTTTCCTGTTCTTTTCTGATCTGTTCGCTCATTTCCTCAAGTACAGGTTTTATCGTACTTTCAGGAAGGTCGCTTATTCTTATATACATCAATCCGTCAATTGCATCATTGAAGTTGGGATCTACATTGAATGCAATGACCTTTGCATTTTGTTTGATGTATTTTTTTATTAAAACCGGCAGTCTCAGTTCGGGTTCCAGATCATCAATAATTTTATCAAGCTTATTAAGATCAGATTCCATCTCATCAAAAAAGAGATTTTTGTCTCTGTCCCGCAATTTTACTTTGTATTCGTTTCTTGGTGTAATATATTGCGCAACTGCAGAATCATAATAATTTGAGCGCATAAACTCAATCATCAGCGATTTCGAAAATTCCGAAAACTTATTGGAAATACTTACTCCGCCCATCAGAAATTTATGATCCGGATTTCTCAGGCAGACATGCACAATTCCTCTCCATAAAAGGAATAAAGGAAGCGGTTTCTGCTGGTACTCTTCGCGGATATATGCTCTTCCCATCTCAATGACTTTTTTGAAGAACGGATGAATATCCTGCTCAAATTCAAACAGTGAACTGGTGTAAAAACCTTTGATTCCGGATTTTTTCATCACATCTTTCCCTAAAGCCATTCTGTAAGCTCCGGCGAGCTTTTCTGCAGCGTTGTCCCACAGGAAAAGGTGGTGGTAGTGTTTATCATACTCATCCAGATCGAAAGGCAGATTGCTGCCTTCTCCTACTGCGCGGAAAGTAAGCTCACGCTGTCTGCCGATCTCTCTCATTACAGAAGGAATCTGATCATATGGCGTGAAATAGATTTCATAATTTCCATTGCTGAAAAGCATTTTATCGGTGCCTTTCAGTTTGTTAATGTCTTTTAAAATATCTTCTTTGGGAGTTTCATCGATGATATTCTGAACGATATTTTCTTCTCGCAGCAACTGAAACTTTAAAGATAAATTCTTTAAATTAATGACCTGTGCCAGAGATTTTCTTTTTTCGTAGTAAGATTTCATCATATACACCTTACGTCTCAGAAATTCTCCCAATTCTTCGATGGTTTCCATATCGTCCATCGCTTTCACTGTAATAGGTTTTCCTATTCTTATTCTGATGGGTTTCTCCCTGTCATTCATCATTTCTGCCGGAAGCATCAAGGTCTGAAGGCTGGGATGGATTTTTGAAACCTGATAAAAAAGCGTACTGTTTTTTGCATGAAAATACATAGGTACTACCGGAACTTTTGCCATTTTTATGAGCTTTAAAGCAGGTTTTTCCCATTCTTTATCTAGGATTTCTCCGTAAGGATTGTTTTTATTTGAAACTTCACCCGCTGGAAAAATTCCTACACAGCCTCCGTTTGCGAGATGTTTTAATGTTTCCCGCATTCCCGTAGCGCTGTTGCGGATTTCTTTCCTTCCTTCAAAAGGATTTACCGGAATTACGTAAGGCTCCATGGGTTCTATTTTTTCCAAAAGAAAATTGCCCATTACCTTAAAATCAGGGCGTACCTCAGATAAGACCTTGCACATCAGGATTCCGTCGATCGCGCCCAGAGGATGATTGGAAACCAGTATAAAAGGTCCTGTTTTCGGAATTTTTGCTAAATCTTCAGAAAAAGCGATATAACTTAAATTTCTTTCCCTTACAAATGAGTCGAAAAAATCTTTGCCTTCCTTCTCTCTAAGCTTATTGTACAGCTTGTTTACTTCATTTATCTTGGCAAGGCTCATCACGGCAGACGCAATAGGATTCTTGAGAAATCCCATTTTGCTTAAGCCGGAAGCTTTGATTAAATCATTTTTCGAAATTAGACTCATGTGTTTTTAGTCGAGATTAGTTTTATTGTGTTACCATTTGAAGTGTATTTTTGGCAATTTGTTCCAATAATACACTTTTTTCCTGATAAAATTTACCAATATTTTCCATTTTTGCATTTCTCACGGTAAATAAAGATACGTTTTTTATAACTTCAGTTTTAAATACTTTCTGCAGTTCTTCATTCAGTTCATCAATCTTTAAGAATTTGTCTTCCAGACATAAAGCTAAAGAAATCGCAGAATTCTGCATCAAAGAAACCTTAATTTTGTATTTAGATAAATATCCGAATACCAAACTCATATGATCTTCTGCGATGAAGGAGAAATCTCTTGTGGAGATCTTCAGAAGGGTTTGGTTTTCTTTCAGGATATAAGATTCTTCGTGCTGGTTTTTTTCGGAAGCCCCTACTTTGGTTCCGTCTTTTGTAGGATCTACAAAAGATTTTACATAAAAAGGAATGTTTTTCTGCTGTAAAGGCTGCAGTGTTTTCGGGTGAATGATACTTGCACCGTAATAAGCCATTTCTATAGCTTCTTCATAAGAAATATGAGACAGCAGAGAGACATCTTCAAATTTTCTTGGGTCTCCTGTCATGACACCGGGAACGTCTTTCCAGATCGTCATTGCTTCAGCATTCAGGCAGTATGCAAAAATTGCAGCAGAATAGTCTGAACCTTCCCGTCCCAGAGTTACCGTAAAATTATTGTCATCCGAGCCTATAAAACCTTGTGTTACATAGCATATTGAAGGATTTAGTGTGGCAATGAATTCTTCGGTTTTCTGCCAGTTTACCACTCCGTCTCTGTAAGAACCATCTGTTTTTATATAATCTCTAGCATCCAGCCATTGGTTTGTAAACTGAATGTCATTCAGATATTCGCTGACGATTTTGGTAGAGATCATTTCTCCGCAGCTTACCACCTGATCATAAACAAAGTTGTAGTTGGGAGATTTATTTCTTCTTAAAAATGAAACAATATCATCAAAAAATAAGTTGATTTCGTCAAAAACCAGATGATTGTTTTGGAAAAGCCCTTTGGCAATTTCCATATGTTTCTGTTTTATTTTTTCTATCTCAGTTTGGTAATCGTCTTTTTTGAAATAAAGCTCAACTACTTTTTCCAAATCGTTTGTTGTCTTTCCCATTGCGGAAATTACAAGCAGACACTTTTCAAATCCCTGGCTTTTTAAAACCATAGATACATTCTTCACACTCTCGGCATCTTTCACAGAAGCTCCACCAAACTTGAAAATTTTCATTAAATAGTAAAAATATAATTGTTAGATTAAATAAAATTTTTAGAAACGTCAAAATTATAAATTTACGGTGAGATATGAAAGAGCACATTTTGGTGATTAATAATTCATCAATAATTGTATTGAGAATTAATAATTTAGATTTAATTATTTTAAAATCAAGCCTTTAAGTAATTTAAAAGAAAATTCTTTCCGGTCTGATATTTTTTACGAAATTTGGCAGTAAAGTAAAATTAGAAAAATGTCAGACCAACCATTACAGACTTTAGGTGAATTTTTAATCGATAAGCAGGATGATTTCCAATATTCTACCGGTGAATTTTCGCGTCTTCTGAGTGCGATAAGACTGGCCTCAAAAGTTGTTAACAGAGAAGTAAACAAAGCAGGAATTGTAGACATTACAGGTGCTGCAGGCAACCAGAACATTCAGGGTGAAGAGCAGCAAAAGCTTGATGTCATTGCAAATGATATTTTTATCACAGCATTATCACAGCGGGAAGTGGTTTGTGGAATTGCGTCAGAAGAAAATGATGATTTTATAGACATCAAGTGCGGGGAAAACGGACATCTGAGCAAATATGTGGTTTTAATAGACCCACTTGACGGTTCTTCAAACATTGATGTGAATGTTTCGGTAGGAACTATTTTTTCTATTTACAGAAGAGTTACAGAGCCGGGAACTCCGGTACAGTTAGAAGATTTCTTACAAAAAGGAATCAACCAGATTGCAGCAGGATACGTAATTTACGGTTCTTCTACAATGATTGTCTATACCACAGGAAATGGTGTAAACGGATTTACACTGGATCCTTCGTTAGGTACTTATTATCTTTCTCATCCCAATATGATGTTCCCGAAAACAGGTAAAATTTATTCTATTAATGAAGGGAACTATATTAAATTTCCTCAGGGAGTGAAAAATTATCTGAAATATTGCCAGATGGAAGAAGGAGACAGACCTTATACTTCAAGATATATCGGTTCGCTCGTTGCAGATTTTCACAGAAATATGCTGAAAGGCGGAATTTATATGTACCCGTCATATTCACAGGCTCCCAACGGAAAATTGAGGCTGCTTTATGAATGTAATCCGATGGCATTTCTTGCCGAACAGGCAGGGGCAAAAGCGACAGACGGTTTCAGACGAATTATGGAAATTGAGCCTACGGAGCTTCATCAGAGAATACCATTTTTCTGCGGAAGTGTAGACATGGTAGAGAAAGCAGAAGAGTTTATGCGGATAGACAGTGTAAAATAAATGAAAGCAGGATATTACAGATATTTACTACAATTCAAGCGCCCGAGTGGAACATCTCGAGGCGTTTTGTATGATAAGGAAACCTTTATTCTTGAAATTTCAGAAGACGGTAAAAAGGGAGTAGGAGAGTGCGGGCTTTTTCGTGGTTTAAGCTTTGATGACCGGCCGGATTATGAGGAAAAGCTGCAGTGGCTTTGCGAAAACATTTCTGAAGATTCTAATATTTTAAAAGAAGAACTCAAGAGATTTCCGTCTATTTGGCTGGGTTATGAACAGGCGGTTCTGAATTTGAAACATGGCGGAAGTGTATATTTCCCAAGCAATTTTACAGATGGATCCGAATCGATGATGATCAACGGGCTTATCTGGATGGGAGATATTGGCTACATGGAAGAACAGATCGAGGAAAAACTGGAGCAGGGTTTTCACTGTATCAAATTAAAAATAGGAGTCGACTGGAATGCTGAACATGAAATCCTCCAAAAGTTAAGAGAAAAATTTTCTAAAGAAAAATTAGAGTTGCGCGTGGACGCCAATGGCGGTTTTACATTTGACGAAGCTCAAACTGTCGTAAAACAACTCTCGCAACTGCATATACATTCTATAGAACAGCCTATAAAAGCAGGAAACTGGAAAGGTATGGCGGAACTGTGTTCACTTACACCTACTCCGATTGCTCTTGACGAGGACCTGATTGGTATTGTAGATTTAGAACAGAAGAAGGAACTTATACAAACCATTCATCCCCAGTATATTATTTTAAAACCGTCCCTTGCCGGAGGCTTTTCGGGTTGTGACGAGTGGATATCTCTAGCTGAACAGTATAAAATAGGATGGTGGATTACTTCTGCACTTGAAAGTAATATCGGCTTGAATGCCATTTCACAATATACATTTACTAAAAATAGTATGATGCCTCAGGGACTGGGCACTGGAAGTCTTTTCACCAATAATTTTGAAAGTAAGCTAAAGCTGGATGGAGACAGACTGTTTTTTAAGGGATAAGTTTGTAATCGATAACTGAGTTATTTCATGATGCTATAGTGATTAGATCACATCTTTTTTGATGAACATCGCATTTTTAATGCATTCTAAAATATAAGAAAATGTTCGTTTTACTTTTTTCATAGCGTATAGTAGTTTTGGTTTTATTTAAAGTTAGACATTACTCTTGCGGGCAAATCCTGTACCAAAGTTGAAATTTAACAATTTTTAGGAATATGTAAGAGTGTCTTTCGGAGAAAAATTAGGAATTGCTTTTACATACCATGAGAAAAGTAATGCTGCAATTACTGAAAGAGACACCAATCATCATTAATAATTTTGTTAAATAATCTGGTGATGTAAATTTCGAAATAAATCTTCAATTTTATATAATTTTATGATTAAAATATTGCTTTTTTTAAAACTTAAATTTTCTTAAATTTGCAGATTGTTGCAAAACCAAGCAACAATGTAAGTTTACTGCAATGGAAGAAGAAAAAAAATCACTCAATTTTATTGAGCAAATTATAGAAGATGATTTGGCAAACGGTATGAGCAATGATCAAATCCGTTTCCGTTTTCCGCCGGAACCCAACGGTTATCTGCATGTAGGTCATACAAAAGCGATCTGCATCAACTTTGGTCTGGGCGAGAAATACAATGCTCCCGTAAACCTCCGTTTCGACGATACAAATCCTGAAAAAGAAGAACAGGAGTTTGTAGATTCTATCATGAAAGATGTAGAATGGTTAGGTTTCAAGTGGGATAAAGTTTTGTATGCATCAGATTATTTCCAGCAGCTTTACGATTGGGCAGTTCAGCTCATTAAAGAAGGAAAAGCGTATGTAGACGAGCAGCCTTCAGAAGTGATTACCGAGCAGAGAAAAAACCCAGCAGAACCGGGAATAGAATCTCCGTATAGAAACAGACCTGTGGAAGAATCTTTAGATTTATTTGAAAGAATGAAAAATGGAGAATTCGAAAGCGGATCTATGTCTCTTCGTGCAAAAATAGACATGACGTCACCGAATATGAATATGCGTGATCCTGTGATGTACAGAATTTTGAATAAACCTCACCATAGAACAGGAACCGCATGGAAAATTTATCCTATGTACGACTGGGCACATGGTGAATCTGATTATATCGAACAGGTTTCCCACTCGCTGTGTTCTTTGGAATTTGAAAATCACAGGCCATTGTACAATTGGTATCTAGATCAGGTGTATGAAGAAGGAAAGGTAAAAAACAAACAGCGAGAATTTGCAAGGATGAATGTTTCTTACATGATTACTTCCAAGAGAAAGCTGCAGAGGCTGGTTGCCGAAAATGCAGTTACCGGATGGGACGACCCAAGAATGCCTACCATCTCAGGAATGAGAAGAAAAGGATTTACTCCTGCTTCAATCAGAAATTTTATCGAAAAAGTAGGTGTTGCCAAAAGAGAAAATCTTATCTCTATCCAGTTACTGGATTTCTGTGTGCGTGAAGACCTGAATAAAGTCGCAAAACGTGTGATGACAGTAGTTGATCCTGTTAAACTTGTTATCGAAAACTATTCGGAAGGAAAAGAAGAATGGCTTGAAACTGAGAACAATCCTGAGCAGGAAAATGCAGGCACAAGAGAAGTTCCTTTCTCAAGAGAGTTATATATTGAGCGAGAAGATTTTCAGGAAGAAGCCAATAAAAAATTCTTCAGACTGAAATTGGGCGGTGAAGTCCGTTTAAAATCTGCGTATATCATTAAAGCGGAAAGAGTAGATAAGGACGAAAACGGAGAAATTACCACTATTTATGCAACTTATGATGAAAAATCCAAGTCTGGAAGTGGTACGGAGGAAAGTTTAAGAAAAGTAAAAGGAACTTTGCATTGGGTTTCTGCGCAGCACGCCATTCCTGTGGATGTAAGATTGTACGATAATTTATTTACTGTAGAACAGCCGGATGCAGAGAAAGATGTAGATTTCCTAAATTTCATCAATCCCGAATCTATGAAAACAATTCAGGGATTTGCTGAGCCAGGTCTGAAAGATGTCGCTGTAGGAGAACCCCTTCAGTTTCAAAGAATTGGCTATTTTACGAAAGATCAGGATTCTACAGATTCCAGAATGGTATTCAACAGAACGGTTACATTAAAAGACTCTTATAAGCCGGAGTAAAAATTTATTTATATTAATAAATGAAACAGGGCTTATTTTTAAGTCCTGTTTTTTATTTTGGAAGTAAGTGAAATAATCTGTTTTAAGGTAGAAAAACCAGCATTATGTTTGTTATTGCGCAGGAATATCCCCATACATTGGTCTGGTTAAAATACAGTTTATGCAGAATAAGTTTGGACTCCTACCGGGATGACAAATTTTGCGGATAAATTTTGAATTCAGGACACAATCAGTAATCAAAAAAATCAAGAATTGTGAAACTTATACAATTATATACAAGTTCGTACAAAGGACTTTCTAAAGAAAGCTGGATGTTGGCATTGGTCATGCTCATCAATCGGTCCGGCTCTATGGTACTTCCGTTTTTGGGAGTTTATATGACTGCACATCTTAAGTTCAGTATAGAAAATACAGGAGTTGTCCTTAGCTTTTTCGGAATAGGGTCTGTAATAGGTTCCTGGCTGGGAGGTTTTATAACAGACAGAATAGGAGAATACAAAGTGCAGTACCTCAGTTTGTTATTGAGTGTCCCTTTGTTTTGTATCATTCCGCTTTTTAAAACAGAAGCAGGAGTTGCGCTGATTATTTTGCTGCAGAGTATTGTAAGTGATTCCTTTCGTCCGGCAAATTCTGTTGCCATTACCAAATACGCAAAACCCGAAAATATAACGAGAGCTTTTTCACTCAACCGAATGGCGGTGAACTTAGGATTTTCAATCGGTCCTGCTTTAGGCGGAATTTTATCCGCAATTTCTTATGAGTTTTTGTTTTACAGCAACGCATTGGGAGCTTTTCTGGCTGGTGTAATTTATATTTGGTTTTTTTATAAAAGAAATAAGCTGGCGAAAATAAAAGCGAAGCAGGTAAAAGAAGTATTGGAAATTAAAAAAGAAAATTCGCCTTACCTGGACGGTAAATTTTTGATCTATTGTTTCTTTTGTATGTTTTTTTCTATCTGTTTCTTTCAGCTGTTCAGCACTTTGACGATTTTTTATAAAGATACTGCGCATCTAAGTCAGCAAAATATTGGTTATCTTTTGGCTTACAGCGGTTTTATCGTAGTTCTGCTCGAAATGGGACTCGTTCAGATAGCAGAAAAATACCTCAACTTAGCCAGAACCATGTTTTTGGGAACGTTTATTTGCGGACTTTCTTACGCAATGCTAGGTTTTGATTACAGCATGATTACATTGATTATTTCGCTCACTTTATTGTCTGTAGGAGAAATCTGGGCATTACCATTTATGTCGACCATTACCTCTTTAAGATCCGGAAAAAATAACAAAGGAGCGTATATGGGTTTGAATGGAATTTCATTTTCGGTAGCATTCATCATTACGCCCTATTTAGGAACTTTGATTGCTGAAAAATTCGGATTCAGTATTTTATGGATCGGAACCGGAGTTTTATCAACCATCATTGCAACAGGTTTTTATTTCATTGTTCCGTGGATGCTGAAAGAAAAAAAAATGTAAAATTTAAATGTTTTTAAACTTCAACTTCATTCAAACTGATATTTTTAAATAAAAGCAATGTTTACTATTTCAGTTTGAATGCGGGAGAAGTTTTATTTGTCAAGTCTAATTAAAGACTTTCTACTGTTAGCTTGATAATTCTATTGAATAGTAACTGTATCTAATTGTTTGTATTTCGCAACACCCGCGTTTCCCATTCTTTTTTTGTGATTTCAAATAAATCCATTCTTTTGTTACTTTAATTTATTTGTCTTTTAAGATTCATTCCGTTTTTTATTGCAACACTTTTTGACGCTTTGTTTTCAGGAATAATGATTGATACCAATCTGTTGTGAAAATTATTATCAAAGGCAAAATCTCTGCATTTTTCTGCACTTTCTATCGCATATCCCTGTCCCCGGAATTCTTGTAAAATAGAGTAAGCAATTTCAATTTCAAAATTATTATCCATTTCACGGACAAGCAATCCGCATTGTCCTACAAGCTGGTGAGATTCTTTTGATATTAAAACGTTTTGTCCGCCCAGATTATTTTCATACCGGTGAAAAGTCCATTCAAACCATTTTTCACAACGCTCATTAGCGTTTTTATATTCGTTCATCCCAAGCATTTTTGCAGTCTCTTCGTCTTCAAACAAGTGAAGCCATTTGTCAAAATCAGAATGTTCCAGTTTTCTGAATAACAGTCTCTCAGATTCCTGATGGGTGAGAAGATATTTCATTCGGCCGCTATTTATTTTTTTTAATCTCAGTAAATTTAGATTAAATAATCAGTTATAAAAATATCTGAAAACTCTAAATTTTGATTCTGCCATTCTACTAAATTTTAAAAATATTTTTAATGATTCTTTACTTCGTTAATACTGAACTTTCCCAAAGTTTTAAATTTAATAAACCTTACTTTCCCCATCTTTAGGGATGAAAATCTTTTCTGTTAAGCCTAATGTATTTACTGCTTTTCGTAAATCTTCTCTTTTGGTAGGGCAGTGATTAACAGCTTCCAGGTGATTGGCTATTACCTGATCGGGTGCATTCTTTACAAATTTCAAAATATCTTCCATATTCATAAGCAACGGCTGAAAAACATCCAGTTGAGCAGTTCCGCATGCAACCACAGCAATTTCAGGCTTTAGCTGAGTCAACACTTGATGAACATCTTCTGTGTAAATGGTATCTGCACTCAGATAGACAGATTTTTCATTGGGCAGTTCGATATAAAATCCCATCACATTTCCCATTGGTTTTGCTACAAATCCGTATCCGTGAACAGCGGGGATTCCCTGTATTTTTCCGTCCAAAAATTCAGTTTCCTTCCAATAATCAACAGTTTGAGAAACATGTAAACCCTTTTTTCGTAATGCTTTCTCATCTTTTACGCTACAGATTACAGGAATTTGTCTTGATCTCAGAAAATTTTCTGCTTTTTTATCCAGATGATCGGGATGAAGATGTGTCAACAGACAATGGGTTGTTTTGTCTACAATGTCCATCGCATTATTCGGCAGATCTACAATAGGATTTCTTTGAGGTTTAAAACGGAACAGCGTAAAAGTAGGACCTGCTGTTCCTTTTTTACCCAGCATCGGATCTACCAGAATCACTTTATCACCTGTTTCTATGACCAATGTTGCATTTCTCAAATGATGTATTTTCATCTTTAGTTGTTTTAAATATACTTGCAAAGGTAGAAACAGCAATATTATTTTTGGTTGATTGAAATCAAGAAATGCGCTTTCTTATTCTGCTCAGTGTTTCCGGAGTTATCCCGAGATAGGAAGCAAGATGATATTGCGGAATTTGATGCAGCCATTCTGGTTTTTGTTTTAAAATATCCAGATACAGTTCTTCCGGTGTTTTTATAAATTGGTTGTACTGAGAATCTTCTTTTTTATCAATAATTCTCTGAAAAATAGTTTCAATGAAAACCTTCCCACAATCGTACTTGGTGGTAAACTCTTTCAATTTTTCCAAAGATAAACTTCGTACGGTACTATCATTCAGACACTGCTGGTACTTTCTTGTTGGTGCAGAATGATTGAGAGACACGAAATCCGTAATAAAGCTCGATGGCAGATGGAAATCGATATTTTTTTCTCTTCCGTCTGATGAATAAAATTCTCTTACTGCTCCTTTATCCAAAAAACGGAGTTCTTTTTCGGTATCTCCAAAGCTGAGCAGTACATCATTTTTTCTGAATGTCTTTACAGTAAAGGTTTGGATAAACTCTTCCAGTCCATCTTTGTTGAAGGGAAATTCTTTCTCGAAAAATAAGAAAAGACGATCGTTATTTAACATATTCTGTGTTCTAAAGTGAAGTTGCGTAAAGATATTCCAATACCATTAATGTTGATCTAAAGTTCATTCAGCCGTTTTCCTTCTTCGTGTGAAAATCTATGGTTCTTTGCTTCTCCGATTGCCTGTCGGGTATAAATACTGCTGTGTCCTGAAAGCAAATAAGAAACAATACAGGCAATGACCACATAAACACCACACTCCACCCCAAAAAGTTCAATGGCCATAATGCTGCATGCAATAGGGGTATTGGTAGCTCCCGCAAAAACGGCTACAAACCCCATTCCTGCCAGAAGTCCTGTTGGTAGCGGAATAAAAAAGCTGAGTGCATTTCCAAGCGTTGCTCCGATAAAAAATAAGGGCGTCACCTCGCCACCTTTAAAGCCTACGGAAAGAGTAATGATGGTTAAGACCATTTTTATCGCAAAATCGTATGCAGGCAACTGCTGATCAAAAGATTCCAGAATGGTCGGAATGCCTAGTCCGATATATTTTGTTGTTCCGATTGCCCAAACTGTACAAGCCACAATAAGACCACCCGCAAGAGGACGAAGAGGCGGATAAGAAATCGAGGACTTAAAAAGAGTACCGGTTGTATGAATCATTTTACTGAAAGAAGAGGCACAGATCCCAAAAAATACTCCCGCAAGTATGGCATAAACAATATTTAAAAATGATACTTCGGGAATGCTGGGAATATGATAGTGGGTATGAGGAGTCTGCCATAGTTTGGTCGTAAGGTCAGCCAGTATTGCGGTAAGAAATGCGGGGAAAAGAGCATTATAGCGGATACGCCCTATAAAATAAAATTCTATCGCAAAAATAGCTCCTGCAAGAGGGGTTCCGAATACGGAACCAAAACCGCCCGCAACTGCTGCAATAATTAATACTTTTCTGTCGGATGGAGAAAGTTTAAAAGGTCTACTGAATTGATCTGCAATGGCACCCGCCATTTGTATTGCTGTCCCTTCACGACCTGCGGAACCGCCAAAAAAGTGGGTTACGATGGTGCCAAGATAAATAAATGGCGCCATCCTGAACGGAATCACCTCTTTCGGCTCGTGAATGGTATCGATGATTAAATTATTCCCTGCTTCCACATCTTTACCAAAACGGTAATACAATAAACCGATGACAAAACCGCCAATCGGCAAAAGAGCAATGAGCCACAAATGACTTTCCCTGAAATCTGTCGCCCAAGTGAGTGACTGTAAAAAGCCCGCTGAAGCCGTCCCGATGCAGGCACCAATAAGTAAACTGATGACTCCCCATTTTAATAAATAGGGTAATGAAGGGTATTTTCTGAAAGATATTGTTATCAGAACAGCAATTGTTTTACCGGAAGATCTTTGTTTATTTTTAGACATATTGATCCTGATTAAATTGATAAACATTTAATTAATCAGGCGTCATCAGCTTTACTAATAGCGGTTGGGTAAGGAAGAACACCATTTCCCTGTTTGTATCGGCAAATATATCAATTTATTTTAAATTTCTCAATTGCTGCTTTAAGATTTGAATTTTAAATCAATAAAAAAGCTGAAAAACTTAAATTTCAGCTTGATGGTATTGAATAACTTTGCAGTTTCTGTTACATTTTTTCATTTTCAAGAATTTTCAGAACCAGCTTTTCCTCATGGGTTAAGTCAGCTTTTCCATCATTTTCTTCAATAACTTCCAATGCGTCCAGATATTTTTTAATCGAATTGTTTTCATAAAGATTAATCACCAGCGGATGCACGTAGTATTTTCTACATACCGTACCCGTATTGCCAAGATGAGAAGCCACTATATTCAGTGCCTCTTTCACCTTTTTTTTGTATTGGGAATTATTTTCTGCATAGCCAATTTCTTTAAAAGCAATCAATGCATTGACGGTTCCGGACCAGGTTCTGAAATCTTTTGCCGTAAAATCATCACCGCTGATTTCTTTGATGTAATCATTCACCATTCCGGAATCTATACAGTGAAGATTTCCTTCATCATCGTAATATTGAAACAGTTCTTTACCCGGAATTTCTTTGCATTTGGTAATGAGTTTAGAAAGTCTTTTGCTTTTAAGATCCACATCGTGCATTACTCCTTTTTTTCCTTTGAAAGAAAAATTAATTTTCTGTCCCTGAATTTTTACATGTTTTCCTTTAAGGGTGGTTAAGCCAAAAGAACCGTATAGTTTTTCATAAATGCTGTTTCCGATTCTTATATTGGTTCGTTGCATAAGACTTACCACTAAAGCCAGTATTTTTCTTTTTTCGAAATTTCTTAAAGCTAAATCTTTCTCAAGCTGAAGGCGGATTCCAGGTAATGCATAGCCAAATTGAAGCATTCTGTAAAATTTAGTATGATTTCGTAAAGCGCTCCAGAGCGAGTGGTATCTGTACTGCTTTCTTTTCAATGCATCAAATCCTGTTGCCTGAAGATGACCATTATCTAAAGCACAGATCCAGACATTTTCCCACGCGGGAGGAATCACCAGACTGTTGATTCGGGTAATTTCTACTTTGTCCTTTATCTTTTCTCCGTCTTTATAATAAGAGAATTTTTTGCCTTTTTTCTTACGGATAATACCGGCTGTTTCTGCATCGGAAGTGTATATAAGATTCACCGCCTTTGCAGAAGCTACCGGATCTTTCATAATTTTGACAATCTTTGACGGTTTGAGGTGAGAAATGATCTCTTGGTCTGATTGGTCCATAAAAAAATAATTTGGTTAAGAGTTTTTACCCCTGGAGAATAGCCACAATAATAGAGCTATAATGCCTACCACGACAATAATTCCCCACCACATTCCGGCTTTGAAGATTGTTTCTACTGCTTCGCAACTTGTTAATAATAAAAGACTGAATAAACTTATGCTGTATAGACTTAGTTTTCTCATAATAGTATATTTTTAGTGATTATTTATTTTAAATTCTGTGGTTGTCGGGTCTCCAGTTTTTAATTGATTTTTTTATTGCATCGCCCGGGATGTTCTCGGTTAAAGCTTTATGTAAAAGTTCTTTGAATTCTTCATCATAAGCGAATCTAAGTGCTGCAATCTGACTAAAGCTCAGTTTTTCACAAACCTCGTCAGACCTTTTATTAAAAATTTCAAAATATCTTTGTCTGAATTCTAATCGTATAATTCTGTTTTGATTTCCAAGAGCGTAATGCTGTCTTACCATGACTGCTAAATACAAAATCAGAAATATGAGGATTGAAAATAAAATCCATGTCAATTGATGATCTTCGTCTTTCCAGATTTTATAAATTCCGTAAACTTCTAAAACGAGAAGGGCAGGAAGATAAATAAAATGGTGAGGTGCGTAAAATTTTCTGTGGTTGTTGTAGTTTTGAGTTTTCATTTTTGAAATATAGCAATAACCTTTCCAAAATAAGATGAGATTAATAATCATCATTATTTTATAAGGTAAATGTAAGTTGTACCGGGACTTTCGCTATAGCCCGGATAGAAGCGGTTACCCCGGAACAGGCGGTGGTTTTGCAGTGCAGCGGAGAAAAGCGCTGGCGTGAGGAGTATGAGCGGATAGCCGGAAACAGCTCCTTCAAAAAATCAGATTGAGGAAAAGGATTCTTTAATCAGGGAAAAAACCTGTTTTTTTTGTAACTTTCGGTTTTAAAAATCTATAAAAATGACTTCATACGAAAAAGTAGCTGCACTTCGTGAAGAGATGCAAAAAAATAATGTTGATGCCTTTATCGTATATTCTGCTGATCCTCATATGAGCGAATATTTGCCCGAAGAGTGGCAGGAAAGAGCGTGGTTGTCGGGTTTTAGCGGATCTGCGGGTTTTGTAGTCGTAACGAAAGATAAAGCTGGACTTTGGACAGACGGAAGATATTTTACACAGGCTCCGCCTGAACTGGCGGGATCAGGAATTGATCTTTTTAAAGACGGAATGGAGGGAACTCCGCATTATATCGACTGGATTATTTCTGAAATTCCTGAGAACGGAAAAGTGGCTGTGAATGCAGTGGCAACCTCTCATGCAAACTGGGAACTGCTTTTCGATAAACTGCATTCTAAAAACTTAGAATTGCTGGATCTTCCTTTGCTGAAAGAAGTATGGAAAGAAAGAGGAACTCCTTCAAAAAATCCTATCTATGTGCATCCTGTAGAGAGAGCGGGTAAATCTGTTGTGGATAAAATTGCTGCGATCCGTCAGAGAATGGAGGAAATTGACGCAACCGTTCACATCATTTCTAGTCTGGATGATGTTGCATGGACGTTGAATTTAAGAGGAAGCGACGTGGAAAGCAATCCTGTTTTTTTAGCGTATATCGTGATTACGAAAAATGATGCAAAACTGTTTACAGATCTTGAAAAGCTGGGAGTAGAATCCCGAAAGCAACTGGATGAAGCTTGGGTAAAAATGATGCCTTATGAAGAGTTTAACAATTGTCTGAAGGCATTCAGCAATGAAAAAGTATTGGTGTCGCCAAACAGCAATCAATCTATTTTTGAGGCTCTGAAATCGGATAATCAATTCATTAAAGCTGCGGTTCCCGGAAATCTGATGAAGGCTCAGAAAAATGAAACTGAGTTGGAAGGATTCCGAAAGGTCATGGTGAGAGATGGTGTTGCGATGGTGAAATTCCTTTACTGGCTTACGCATAATGCAGGAAAAGAAACCATGAACGAATATTCTATCGGGCAGAAGCTGAGAGAATTCCGTGCTGCTGGTGAAAATTTTGTGGGTGAGAGTTTCGGGAGTATTGTAGGGTACAAAGATAACGGCGCGATGATGCATTATTCTGCAAAAAGCGAAGGAAGCAAAGAGGTGACGAATGATGCAAGTATTTTGGTAGATTCCGGAGGTCAGTATCTTGAGGGAACTACCGATATTACAAGAACTTTGGCTCTAGGAGCGGTTTCTGAGGAGTTTAAGATAAATTCTACTTTGGTTTTACAGGGAATGATTCGTCTTTCTATGGTGAAGTTTCCGAAAGGTACAAGAGGAGTGCAACTTGATGCTATTGCAAGACTTCCTTTGTGGATGCATGGTAAAGATTACAATCACGGAACGGGTCACGGTGTGGGAAGCTTTATGAATGTGCATGAAGGTCCGCAAAACATCCGAAAAGATATGAATCCGCAGGAACTTTTGGTTGGAATGGTCTGTTCCAACGAACCGGGATATTATGTGGAAGGAGAATACGGAATTCGTCATGAAAATTTAATTGCCGTAAAAGAAGCTGAAGTTACGGATTCAGGAACTTTTTATGAGTTTGAGACCTTAACTTTCTGTCCGTTCTTTAAAGATACCATCATAAAAGAAATTTTGCAGGAAGATGAAATTAAATGGCTCAACGGTTATCACAAAACCTGTGAGGAGAAAATAGCTCCGTTTTTGGAAGGAGAAGTGAAAGAGTGGTTTCTGGATCTTGTAAAACCTCTTTAATAGGTTAAAAAATTTGAAAAGCCTTATGTCTGAAATGATGTAAGGCTTTTTTGTGGAGTGAAGAAAATAGTTTAACTGAATCTGAATGTTTTACAATAGCATCTAAAAATGTTTGGCTTGCTTAACAGCTTTTCTGTTGTAAACCGCCCGTGTCTTAGCCCTGATTGAACGGCGTGTCTGAGCTCTTTTCATGGGTTTCGGCGGGGGGGGGGGTGGGGGGGGCCACGGGT